>JAESFZ010000179.1_pt1 | contig 95063 bp, 80 predicted proteins | sample 9269561 | NCBI WGS metagenome assembly JAESFZ01 (sample SAMN14515552, study PRJNA621657) | algae metagenome | isolation source: Tildeniella nuda ZEHNDER 1965/U140 and co-occurring heterotrophs from wet... | place: Switzerland: Stansstaad, Zurih | collected 1965-01-01 | reverse complement strand
GTGCCAACACAGAATCACCCAAGCAGCCCCCGCTGCCACCCCCATCTCGCCACCGAGTCAATCCGCCGCACCACAAACGACCAAGATGTGTGCATGCCGTAGCCGCTTCGCAGGGGCGAGGAACCCAGGCTGGACAAGCGCCGGCGTCACGGCAGCAATTCCTCGCCCCCACGAAGTGGGGGGAGGTGGCGAGCCCGAAGGGCGAGACGGAGAGGGGGAGTACTCCGCCGAGCGTCGGCGACACGATCAATCGTGACGTGCACCCTCCATCACAACCGCCTCGACGAAACGCCTCAGCCCGTCCTCGACAAAATCCTCCAGCCTTCCCCGGGGATCGAACCCCCACCACAGCAGCGAGCCCTGCCATTGCGACGCCATCAGCAGGCCGATGCCCGGCGGCGCGTGCGGCGTGGCGGAAAAGCACGCCTCCAAGGCGCCCGCCAACGTCTCTTTCCACGCCGCGCCGCGCGCCCGCAAGGCCGGGTCGCGCAGGTCCTCGCGCAGCACCAGCAGGCCCTCGGCATAGGCTTCGATGCCGCCATAGTCGCCCGACAGGCCGACCAGCATTTGCACCGCGCCGTCCGGCGTCTTGGCTACCGTTCCGGCGAGGCGAGCCGTCTTGTCGTCCAGCCCGTCCCAGGCGTGCAGCAGGGCGGCGCGCTTCAGTTCGTCCTTGCCGCCAAAACGCTGCACCAGCGTCGCCGGCGACAGCCCGCAGACCGCTGCCAGGCTGGCGAAGGTCAGCGCCTCGGGGCCGCGCCCGTGGATGATGCGTAGCGCGGCCTCCAGCACGTCGCGGTCGGGCAGTGTTTTTGGCCGGGGCATCTTGACTTCCGTTTATAACCGAACAATCATTTATATATCTTGAAACGACGGCGGGCACCAGCCCGACGCGACGGATAATTCGGGAGAATCCAATGACGCTGCAAGGAAAAGTGGCGCTGGTCGCCGGCGCGACGCGCGGGGCCGGCCGCGGCATCGCGACCGAACTCGGGGCGGCGGGCGCGACGGTCTATGTCAGCGGGCGCACGACCCGCGACCGGCAGTCCGAATACCAGCGGCCGGAGACCATCGAAGAGACGGCCGAGCTGGTGACGGCGGCCGGCGGCACGGGCATCGCCGTTCCGACCGACCATCTCGTGCCGGAGGAGGTGAAGGCGCTGGTGACCCGTATCCGCGCCGAGCAGGGCCGCCTCGACATCCTGGTCAACGACATCTGGGGCGGGGAAAAGCTGTTCGAATGGAACAAGCCGGTCTGGGACCACGATCTCGGCAACGGCCTGCGCATGCTGCGGCTCGGCATCGACACCCATCTGATCACCGCCCATTACGCGCTGCCGCTCATGATCGAGCGGCCTGGCGGCCTCCTGGTGGAGGTCACCGACGGCACCGCCGAGTACAATGCGACGACCTATCGGCTGTCGCCCTTCTACGACCTCGCCAAGGTGGCGGTGAACCGCATGGGTTGGTCGCATGCCAAGGACCTTGCCCCGCACGGCGCCACCTCGGTGTCGCTGACGCCGGGCTGGCTGCGCTCCGAGATGATGCTGGAGGCCTTCGGCGTCCGCGAGGACAATTGGCGCGACGCGACCGCGAAGGTGCCGCATTTCGTCATCTCGGAGACGCCGCGCTTCGTCGGCCGCGCCGTGGCGGCGCTCGCCGCCGACCCGCAGCGGGCGCGCTGGAACGGCCAGTCGCTGTCCAGCGGCGGGCTGGCGCAGGTTTACGGCTTCACCGACCTCGACGGCTCGCGGCCCGATGCGTGGCGCTACATCGTCGAGGTGGAGCATGCCGGCAAGCCGGCCGACGCGACCGGCTATCGGTAAGTAAGGGCTTACAAGGTTCCGGACGGTATCGATCCGCCGCTTACCGGCCGAGCGTCGACAGCGTGATCCCCGTCATCGCCCTGTCGACATGCGTGGCGATGTCGCCGCGCTCGACGCCGATGTCGCGCAGCGCGCGGTCGTCGAGCTTCTCCAGGTCGTTGATCGCGCGTCGGCGCCAAAAGGCGCCGCGCATGAATTCGGCAAGCCGCAGGGCGAGCGAAGGCGTTCGCTCCGCGCATGCCGGCGGAGCGCAGACAGCAGGGGTAATCATGTCCATCGCTTTCAGAATGTTTCCTGCCTACTAAAATAGGGCATTGAAATAAAAAGGAAAAACGAGGAATATTTGCATGGTCTACAAACTTTTCTTGAAGATGGTGGGATCGTGCATATCCCTGGGACACGCGCGCTGAAGGTGCTGCATGCCGCAGGCCGCCACCTCAATTTTTCGCGCGCGGCGGCCGAGCTCGGGCTGACGCCGGCCGCCGTCAGCCATCAGATCAAGGAGATCGAGGATCAGCTCGGCGTCGCGCTGTTCCTGCGCACCAGCCGCACCATCCGCCTGACGCCGGCCGGCGCGGTCTTCCACGAGGCGGCCGGCGAGGCGCTCGACCTGCTCGGCAAGGCGGCGGCGCGGGCGCGAAAACTGTCGCGCGGCGTCACCCAGCTCAAGATCACGATGGACGGCCTGTTCGCATCGAAATGGATGGTGCCCAGGCTCGACCGCTTCCGCGAGAGATGGCCGGACATCGAGCTTCTGTTCGACATCTGCTTCGACCTCAGGGATTTCGGCCGCGACGACGTCGACATGGCCATCCGCTTCGGCGCCGGCCGTTATGCCGGGCTGGCGTCGCACCGGCTGTTCGACAACCTCATCGTCCCGGTGTGCAGCCCGCGCCTGCTCAGGTCGGGGCCGCCGCTGAAGGAGCCGCGCGACCTGCTGCGCCACACGCTGGTCCATATCGAATGGTCGCGCCAGGGCGTCACCTGGCCGAACTGGCGCATGTGGATGGCGGCCGCCGGCATCGACGACTTCGACGACCGCCGCTGCGTGCTCTTCTCCGATTCCGGCAGCGTCATCCAGGCGGCGATCGAGGGCAATGTCGTGGCGCTCTGCGATTTCTCGATGGTGGCCAACGACCTGTCGGCTGGCCGGCTGGTGCGGCCTTTCGATCTCGGCCTGAAGATGGCGCCGGAATTCGCCTATTATCTCGTCTATCCCGTCGAGATGACCGACGAGCCGCGCGTCTCCGCCTTCCGCGCCTGGATGCTCGAAGAGGTACGGCAGACGCCTGCGGAGGGGTTTTCCGGCGGAATCTGAAGCGTGTCGGCAGGGCTCGCACCTTGCCTGGGTACTTCTCGTCCGGCGACGGCTCCTCGCGTCGTTCGATCACGACCGCTCGTGGCCCGCCGCTTGCCACGCCCGTTCCAGATGGCTAGGTCGACGTTAGGGAGGATTGAATCGCATGGCCCGGCTCACCACCATCGGTTTCGACGCCGACGACACGCTCTGGCAGAACGAGCAGTTCTATCAGATGACGGAGAAGCGCTTCCAGGCGCTGCTTGCCGACTACGCGGCGCCGGAGCACCTGTCCGCGCGGCTGCTGGAGGCGGCCAGGCGCAACATCGCCTTCTACGGCTTCGGCATAAAAAGCTTCACCCTGTCGATGATCGAGACCGCGGTCGAGATTACCGAAGGCAAGGCGCCGTCCTCCGTCGTCGGCGAGATTCTTGCGGCCGGCCGCGAGATGCTGGCGCATCCGATTGAGACCCTGCCGCACGCCGCCGAGGCGCTGGAGCGGCTCCGCGGCCGCTATCGTCTTGTGCTCATCACCAAGGGCGACCTGATCGACCAGGAGCGCAAGCTGGCGCAGTCCGGGCTCGGCGATTTCTTCGAGGCGGTCGAGATCGTCAGCGACAAGTCGGTCGGCACCTACGAGCGCATCTTCGCCCGCCACGGCGACGGCCCCCAACACGCCATGATGGTCGGCAACTCGCTGAAGTCGGATGTCGTGCCGGCGCTCAGGGCAGGCAGCTGGGGCGTCTATGTGCCGCACGACCTCACCTGGGCCTTCGAGCACGCCGAGGCTCCTGCCGACCAGCCGCGCTATCGCGAGATCGTCCATCTCGGCGAGCTGGCGGGCCTGATCGAGACCATCGGGTAAGGGGCGCGGGAGCTGGTTTCCGGTCCACGGGACAGCTCGAAAATCGTCCTCACGGGTTCGATGCTCGAAGTGGCGGCAGGGGACAGTTTATTTTCTTTCCGTAGAAAAGCGGTGCCGCTTCAAGGCTGTCGCTGGCGGAAAAAGGCAACTGTCCCCGGCACTTACCCGCTTTCGCCGCAATCCCGGCGGCAGGCAAGAGACGCGTTTCCGCCGATTTCTATCCCCTCCCTCTCGGCCTCCCTTATTCTTGCGGGCAGTTCCTCCCGCGGGAACACCGGTCGCGACGGTGGTTTGGTGGGGAGGGACCGGCGCCTCCGGTGCGGGAAGACGTAGCCCGCGCCCGAGGAGGCCCGTCCGAAGGTTCCTCCTCCGCAACTAGGTGCGGGGCGCACTGGACGAGTGCTGCGGCATGGCCAGCCGAGGCGACGCAAGAAGCCGGAGCCGGAGCTATAGCGAAGCGGAACGGGACGGTGCCCGAAATCGCCGGCGGGGCGCGAAGGCCGTACCATGTTTTTACTAAAGAGGCTCGGCCCAGCGCCCCGCTTCCCGACTTCTCCCTCCGCGGCAGGGAGCGCTCTTTGAAAAGGCCAGGGCCGCAAGGCAGCGTGGCGAGGATGAGGCGCGGCCTTCCCTCCCCCTTGAGGGGAGGGTGGCCGCGAAGCGGCCGGGTGGGGTCGCCGCGGCAGTGCTCGACCGAAGGCATCCTGCAGTCGGCGCGGCGGTTCCGGAAGCGCGTCCGCCGCCTCCCGTTAACTGGCGCCGCTCCTCGAAATCAATGATACGCGAGGCCCCCCACGCCTGGAAGGCGCCTCTCCGTCCCGGGGCTCGCCGAAGGATTACGGGAACAAGTGACCGGCGGGACGACGAGGTTGGCGCCGGCCGTCAGGGCAGCCAACCGCTGGCATTACTCCGGCACGCGATCCCGCCGGCCCTCGGTCGCCGCGACCGCATCCCCCCAGTCGAGCCGCCGGGCGATGCGAAAAGTTTCGCCCTCGCGTTTGGTCACGGTCGTCTCGCCGGCGGAGCCGTCGGCGCGGCAGAGCTTCAGCGTCACCATGCCCTTGGCGGCCCGCGGCGGAGCGATGACGCGGGCGGCCGGCTGGTCTCCCGGCCGGCGCGAGGCGGCGACGAAGATGTATTTCTCGTCTTCCCAAGGCACATCCGCGCCCTTGGCCAGCCGGTGCAGTCGCGAGCGGGCGACGCGCCGCGAGAAATGGCACCAGTCGGGCGGCGCGAGCGGACAGGGGGCAGCGTGCGGGCAGGGAGCGAGCAGATGCGCGCCGGCGGCGATCAGCCGCTCGCGAACGGCAAGGATGCGAGCCCAGCCGGCCGGCGTGCCGGGTTCGACCACAACCAGCACCCCGGCGGTCAGCGCCCACAGCCGGTCGACCAGCGGCGGCAGCGCCTGCGGCGCGAGCTCGTCGAGCACGTAGGACAGCGTGACCAGGTCGGCGGGGCCGAGAGCGGGCAGCGTACGCGTGGCGTCGCCGGCGATCCAGCGGGTCTCGGCGGCGGGCAGGGCAGCGGCGAGCGTCTCGCCGGCGGCGCGCGCGGCCGCGCTCGCCTCGACAAGCTGCGCATCGGCGAGGCCGGGCCAGCGATCGCTCGCCGCCCACAGCACGGTGCCCGGACCGGCGCCGAGATCGAGCAGCGTTTGCGGCGCGAAATCCGGCAGCACCTCCGAGACGGCCTCGAAGCTGGCGCGCACGGCGGCATAGGTCGCCGGCAGCCGCGTCGCCAGATAGGCCTTGATCGCGAGCTCGCCGTCGAGATGCAGCCGCCCGTCGCGCAGTTCGGCGCGGTAGCGGCTGGACAGCAGGCCGGCGGCGCGGCGCAGCTCGGCCAGCGGCGTGTTCTCCAGCAGCCGGTCGACCGTCTGCCGCAGGGTTGGAGGCAGTTCCATGGTCAGGCGGCGCGCGGCGCGAACAGGATGACGGATGCGCCGGCGAGGCAGACGGCTGCCCCCAGCATGTCCCAGCGGTCCGGCCGCATGCCTTCGGCGAGCCAGAGCCAGGCGAGCGACGCGGCGATATAGATGCCGCCATAGGCGGCATAGGCGCGGCTGGCGGCCTCGGCGTCCGTCAGCGCCAGCAGCCAGGCGAAGGCGGCGAGCGAGAGCAGGCCGGGCGCCAGCCAAAGCGGCGACCTGTCCAGCCGCCACCATGCCCAGAAGGCGAAGCAGCCGGCGATCTCTGCAAGCGCCGCCGCGGCGAAGACCAGGTAGTTCATGAAACGGATCCGATGCTGATCGGCGCTATGTTGCAGGTGGCCGGCGCGAACTCAAGGCGCCCGCCGGCAGCCGGGGATGGAGGATCGCCCGCACCTTCCGGAGCATGGCGGCTCTTCCTCGCCGGACGAAGCCGGCGGCAGCCGAAGTGTCTTGCAACCGTAACGCGCCTCCCTTACAATTCAATTGCTTGGAAGTACGTGGGCTCCGTCCGTCCGTTGGGCGCGGGGCAGTTCATCCGGCCCAGGCTCCAGTTCGCAGAAAACTTTTCTGCGGGAGCTTCTGCCGTGCCCATTGCCCCAGGCCACGTTTTCGCTCCCGCAGTTTTTTCCCCAATGCTGCCGTGCGGCGTCCAGCGCCCTCGTGGTGAGCTTTGTCGAACCACGAGGGGCCAGATGCGGCCCCGGGGGTGCCGACCGGCTACTCCCGATCGGAGACCTTGCGGCGGCCGCGCTTCGGCTTTTGCGCCGGTGCATCGATCTCGCGATGCGCCATCTCGCGCATGGCCAGCGCCTTCTCGCATTTGTCCATGTAGCCGCGGGTGACCGGCACCGTGTCGTTCCTGCGGGTGAGCTGGATCTGGAATACCATCATGTCCTGCCAGCGGAACGCCGCTTCCGAGCCGGACAGGTAGAATTCCCACATGCGGCAGAAGCGCTCGTCATAGATCGCCTTGGCCTTGTCGCGGTTGGCCAGGAAGCGCTCGCGCCAGTGCTTCAGCGTGTCGGCATAGTGCAGCCGCAGGATCTCGATGTCTCCGACCATCAGCCCTGACTTCTCGATCGCCGGCAGCACCTCGGACAGCGCCGGAATGTAGCCGCCGGGGAAGATGTGCTTGCGGATGAAGGCGTTGGTGGCGGATGGCGGGCCGAAGCGGCCGATCGAATGCAGCAGCATGACGCCGTCGGGCTTGAGCAGCGTCGCGCATTTGTCGAAGAAGGTGCGGTAGTGGTTGACGCCAACATGCTCGAACATGCCGACCGAGACGATGCGGTCGAAGCGTTCGCTGAGGCTGCGATAGTCGCGGATCTCGAAATGCACATGGCCTTCCAGGCCTTCGGCCCGCACCCGCTCGGTGGAGACCGCGTGCTGCTCGGTCGACAGCGTCACGCCGAGCACGTCGGCCTCGAAATTCTTGGCGATGTAGAGGCCGAGGCCGCCCCAGCCCGAGCCGATGTCGAGCACGGACTGACCCGGTTTCAGCGCAAGCTTGGCGGCGATGTGGCGCTTCTTGGCGAGTTGCGCCTCCTCCAGCGTCATGTCCGGCCGCTCGAAATAGGCGCAGGAATACTGCATGTCCTCGTCGAGGAAGAGCTTGTAGATCTCGCCGGAGAGATCGTAGTGCCGCTGCACGTTGCGCTTCGAGCGAGCCGCGGTGTTGACCTGCTGGAGCCGGCGGAAGGCGACCCGCAGCCCTTCGACGGCGCGCGTCCACGCATCCGTCGCGCCCATCGGACCGATATTGACGTAGACGAGCTTCAGGAAGGACAGCACGTCGCCTTCGAGGAAGTCCAGTTCCTCCTCCATGAAGGCCTCGCCGATCGCCAGCGTCGGGTGCAGCGTGATCGCACGTTCGGCATGCGCCGTCTTGATGTGCAGGTGCACCAGCGGTCCGCTGCCGTCGCCGAAGGTCGAGGTGCCACCGTTCGGGCCGGTGATCTTCAGGTGTCCGATTCGCACGACGCGATCGATGATACGCTTCAAAAGGATGTTCATGGCCGTATGCCCCTGGCAGGAACACGCTTCGTCAGTGAAACTGTCCTATTGTGCGGCAAAAAGTTGCAGCTTGAAAAGTTCCATTTGGCCTAAATTTTGTGAGTGATCATAAGGCCAGATGGCACGCGGTCCGCAAGGACGGGGAACAGGTTTGCCGTTGCCGGTCTTCGAGATCATCGGCGGCCGACCGGCCGCCCGCACGCCGCGACCGATCAGCCTGCGAGATGACCGGCGACAAAGGCGCCGGCCGATGCCGTCGCCGCCCGCCCGGCGGAGAGCCGCGCCGACCACAGATGCCAGGCGTGGATCATGTGCGGCCACACCTCGAGCCGGGTTGCCACATCCGCCGCGCCCAGCCTGCCGGCGATCCGGACCGCGTCGTCGAGCAGCGTTTCCGCCGATCCGACCTGCACCAGGATCGGCGGAAGGCCGGCCAGCTCGGCGCACAGGGGCGATACCAGCGGGTCGCGCGGATCATGCCCGGCGAGATAGTTGTCGGCGAGCTGCACGAGATAGTCCCGGTGGATCAGCGGGTCGATCGCCGCCTTGCCGTCCATGCTGGCGCCGGTCATTTCGAGGTCGACCCAGGGCGACACCAGCCAGGCGCAGGCCGGCAGCGGCCGGCCGCTGTCGCGCAGCCGGACCATCAGCGCCAGCGACAGCCCGCCGCCGGCGCTGTCGCCACCCACGGCGATCCGCGTGGCTGGATAGCCTTGGTTCAGCAGGAACTCGAACGCGGCCGTCGCATCGTCGAGCGCCGCCGGAAACGGGTTTTCGGGAGCCAGCCGGTATCCGAGGGCGAGCGTCCGGACTTTGGCGGCGCGGCCGATCTCGCTCACCATGCCGCGATGGCTGCGGATCGAGCCGGAGCAATAGCCGCCGCCATGGAAGAACAGGAGGACCTTGCCGGCATCGCTGCCCGGTGCAAGCGACCATTCCGCCCGGCAGCCACCGATCTCCACCGTTTCGAAGCCGATATCGGGCGCCACGCCATCCACCGAGGCGACCGCATCCAGCCGTTCCCGGCGCTCTGCCAGGCTATCGGGCCGCGGCAGCGAGGTCAGGAGGGCTCTTACGCCGTCGATCTCCGAACCCGACACGGCTTCCTCCCAGTTTGCGGTTCAGGGCTTCGGGGCTTGTTTGTCTCGCAATTCGCGCCGCAGGATCTTGCCTACCGGGGTCTTCGGCAGTTCGGTGCGGAACTCGATGAATTTCGGCCGCTTGTAGCCGGTCAGATTGTCCTTGCAGAAGGCGCGCACCGCCTCCTCGGAGAGCGCCTGGTCCTTCTTGACGATGAACAGCTTCGGGACCTCGCCGGAATGCTCGTCCGGCACGCCGATGGCGGCGACCTCCAGCACGCCCGGCATGCCGGCAACCACCTCTTCCAGCTCGTTCGGATAGACGTTGAAGCCGGAGACCAGGATCATGTCCTTCTTGCGGTCGACGATCTTGGTGAAGCCTTCCTCGTTCATGAAGCCCATGTCGCCCGACTTGAAGTAGCCGTCGGCGGTCATCACCTTAGCCGTCTCGTCGGGCCGGTTCCAGTAGCCCGCCATCACCTGCGGGCCGCGAATGCAGATCTCGCCCACCTCGCCGACCGGAAGATCGTTGCCATCATCGTCGCGGATGGCGATGTCGGTGGACGGTATGGGCAGGCCGATCGTGCCGGTGAAGGACGCGCCGTTGACCCGGTTCGCGGTGGCGACCGGCGAGGTTTCGGAAAGGCCATAGCCTTCGGTGATCGCGACCTTGGTGACGGCCTGCCAGCGATCCGCCACCGATTTCTGCACCGCCATGCCGCCGGCCAGCGTCAGCACCAGCGACGAGAAGTCGAGCTTGCGGAAATCCTCGTTGTTGAGCAGCGCGTTGAACAGCGTGTTCAGGCCCGGCAGGAAATGGAAGGGCTGCTTCCGCAGCTCCTTGACGAAGCCGGGAATGTCGCGCGGATTGGGGATCAGCAGGTTGAGTGCGCCCTGCTGCATCCCCATCATCGCGTTCACGGTCAGCGCGAAGATGTGGTAGAGCGGCAACGCGCAGACGAATGTCAGGTTTTCCGGCTTTTTACGCACGGTGTAGGCATCGTCCAGCCAGAGACTGAGCTGCTCGACATTGGCGAGAATGTTGCGATGCAGCAGCGTCGCGCCCTTGGCGACGCCGGTCGTGCCGCCGGTGTATTGCAGGAAGGCGACGTCGTCCGGGCCGACCTCCACCGGCGTGAAGCGGGAGTCGGCGCCCGTCTTCAGCGCCGCGTTGAAGGGGATGTGCCCGGGCAGCGACCAGGCCGGCACCATCTTCTTGACCTTGCGCACCACCAGATTGACCAGCACGCCCTTGAGGCCGAGCAGGTCGCCCATGGTGGCGACGACGACGTGCTTGACCGACGTGCGGCCGATCACCGCCTGCAGCGTCGCCGCGAAGTTCTCGAGGATGACGATCGCCTCGGCGCCGGAATCCTTGAGCTGATGCTCGAGCTCGCGCGGTGTGTACAGCGGATTGACGTTCACGATGGTGCAGCCGGTCTGCAGGATGCCCATCATCGCCACGGGATACTGCAGGATGTTGGGCATCATCACCGCGACGCGTGTGCCCTTGGCCAGCCCCTTCGACTGCAGGAAGGCCGCGAAGGCGGCCGCCTTCGCCTCGAGCTCGGAGAAGCGCATCGTCTTGCCCATGCAAACGAATGCCGGACGGTCGGCATGACGGCGGCACGACGCGAGGAAGAACTCGCCGATCGAGTTCGCCGGAAGCGGCCCGATCTCGGCGGGAATGGTTTTCGGGTAGCTCTTCAGCCAGGACCTGGCTGGAACGCCGGTTTCGCGCGCTGCTGTGGCCAACATATCCTCCCCTGCGGGCCGGCGCCTCGCGACTGCGGGCAGCCGGCTTTCTTCATACTTTGTATTGCGCCGGCTTTGCCCCGCGCAAGCCTTTGCCGCTGTTTGTGCCGTTGCCGCAACGGCACGGCGTCGCCGCGGCCGTTGCGGCATCGGCGAGGAAGATCCGTTGCCGGCACAACTATTCCGCGAAATTGCGCGGATTGCTGCTTTCAGGAAATCATATGTCTGCCACGGCTGGCAATTCGAAACAAAAATTTCCCTTCCGGAACGGAAACCGTGCGGGGAGTTCCAAAGCCCCGTATTCTTTGCTTATATGCCGCCTTCGCGAGCCTGCTAGAGGGGCTTGGAATAAGAACAGGGAGAACCCGATGATAAGGAAACTGACGTTCGCGGCCGCGCTGCTGGCGGCGACCGCGCTGGCTGGCGCGGCGAACGCGAAAACCTTCGTCTATTGCTCGGAAGCGTCGCCGGAAGGATTCGACCCCGGGCTCTACACCGGCGGAAACACCTTCGACGCATCCGCCCACCCCGTCTACAACCGCCTGCTCGAGTTCAAGAAGGGCACCACCGAGGTCGAGCCGGGCCTGGCGGAGAGCTACGAGGTCTCCGACGACGGCCTGCAATACACCTTCAAGCTGCGCCAGGGCGTGAAGTTCCAGACCACCGACTTCTTCACGCCGACGCGCGAATTCAATGCCGACGACGTGATCTTCTCCTTCGAGAGGCCGTGGAAGGAGGACAATCCCTGGCACAAATATGTCGAGGGGGCGTCCTGGGAATATTTCGCCGGCATGGGCATGCCCGAGCTGCTCGACAAGATCGAGAAGGTCGACGACCACACCGTCCGCTTCACGCTGAAGCGCAAGGAGGCGCCGTTCCTCGCCAATGTGGCGATGCCCTTCGCCTCGATCCTGTCCAAGGAATATGCCGACAAGCTGCAGGCCGACGGCAAGATGAACCAGATGAACCAGATGCCGCTCGGCACCGGTCCGTTCACCTTCGTCGGCTATCAGCAGGATGCGGTGATCCGCTACAAGGCCAACCCGGACTACTGGGGCGGCAAGCAGCCGATCGACGACCTGGTGTTCGCCATCACCACCGACGCCGCCGTGCGCTACCAGAAGCTGAAGGCCGGCGAGTGCCACCTGATGCCCTATCCGAACGCCGCCGACGTGGCGTCGATGAAGGCCGATCCGAGCCTGAAGATATCGGAGCAGGAAGGCCTGAACGTAGCCTATCTCGCCTATAACGCCACCCAGGCGCCGTTCGACAAGGTCGAGGTGCGCAAGGCGCTGAACATGGCGATCAACAAGCAGGCGATCGTCGACGCCGTGTTCCAGGGCGCCGCCACGCCGGCCAAGAACCCGATCCCACCGACCATGTGGTCGTACAACGACGCGATCGAGGACGACAAATACGATCCGGAAGCGGCCAAGGCCGCCCTGGAAGCTGCTGGCGTCAAGGACCTGTCGATGAAGGTATGGGCGATGCCGGTGGCGCGTCCCTACATGCTCAACGCCCGCCGTGCCGCCGAGCTGATCCAGTCCGATTTCGACAAGATCGGCGTCAAGGTCGAGATCGTCTCCTATGAATGGGCCGAGTATCTCGACAAATCCAAGGCCAAGGACCGCGACGGCGCGGTGATCCTCGGCTGGACCGGCGACAACGGCGATCCGGACAACTTCCTCGACACGCTGCTCGGCTGCGACGCCGTCGGCGGTAACAACCGCGCGCAGTGGTGCAACAAGGAGTTCGACGATCTGGTCACCAAGGCCAAGGAGGCGAGCGACCAGGCCGAGCGCACCAAGCTCTACGAGGAGGCGCAGGTCGTGTTCAAGCGCGAGGCGCCTTGGGCCACCCTCGACCACTCGCTGGCGATCGTGCCGATGCGCAAGGAAGTGCAGGGTTTCGTCCAGAGCCCGCTCGGCGACTTTACCTTCGACGGCGTCGATCTGGCCGAATAGGCCCGACGCAGAGGTTGCGGAAGGGCGTTCGCGACGGCGGACGCCCTTCTGTTATGATCGGCAAACGGTCCCGCAGCGCTCCGGACGTGCGCTGGCCAGCGGATCGCATGCACGGCGCGATGGCCGGCGGGGCCTGCAGCGCGCAGGACATCTGGAGTCCACATGCTTCGGTTTCTTCTCAGACGGCTGGCTGTGCTGATCCCGACCTTCATCGGGGTATCGCTTCTCGCCTTCTTTCCAATTCGATTGCTGGCTGGCGACCCGGTGGCGCTGCTGTCGGGCGAGCGGGTGATGTCGCCAGAACGGCATGCCGAGATATCGCACCAGCTTGGCCTGGATAGGCCCTACGTCGTCCAATATCTGGACTATTTGTGGAGAGTTCTCCATGGGGACTTCGGGGTTTCGATCTCGACGAAAGAGTCGGTCTTCAATCAGTTCCTTCAGCTCTTCCCGGCTACGCTCGAGCTTTCGATCTGCGCGATCATCGTGGCCGTCGTGCTCGGCATCCCGGCCGGCATCCTGGCCGCGATCAAGCGCGGCTCCTTCTTCGATCAGAGCGTCATGGGCGCTGCATTGGTCGGCTATTCCATGCCAATCTTCTGGTGGGGACTGCTGCTGATCATCCTGTTCTCCGGCATCCTGCAATGGACGCCGGTGTCGGGGCGCATCTCGCTGATGTTCTTCTTTCCGCAGGTGACCGGCTTCATGCTGATCGACTCGCTGCTGTCGGGCCAGGAAGGCGCCTTCAGGTCGGCCGTCAGCCACCTGATCCTGCCGACGATCGTGCTGGCCACCATCCCGCTCGCCGTCATCGCCCGCCAGACGCGCTCGGCCATGCTCGAGGTGCTCGGAGAGGATTATGTGCGCACCGCCCGCGCCAAGGGCCTGTCGCCCTTCCGGGTCGTCGGCATGCATGCGTTGCGCAACGCCATGATCCCGGTGATCACCACAATCGGCCTCCAGGTCGGCGTGCTGATGGCAGGCGCCATTCTCACCGAGACGATCTTCTCCTGGCCGGGCATTGGCAAATGGATGGTCGATTCGGTGTTCCGCCGCGACTATCCGGTGATCCAAAGCGGACTGCTCATCATCGCCAGCATCATCATGCTGGTGAACCTTGCCGTCGATCTGCTCTACGGCCTGATCAACCCACGCATCCGGCACTGAGGAGGGCGTCATGGTTCAGACGACCGTAATCGAACCCGTATCGCTCGATCCATCCCGCAGGCGCCGGCTGGCCGAGTTCTGGTATTATTTCTCGGAGAACCGCGGCGCCGTCATCGGCTTGTGGGTTTTCGTCGTCCTGGTGTTGCTGGCGTTGCTGGCGCCGCTGATCGCCCCGCATGCACCCAATGCGCAATACCGCGACGCGGTGCTGTTGCCGCCCGTCTGGCAGGATGGCGGCAGAACGGCCTTTCTATTGGGCACCGACGCCGTCGGCCGCGACATCCTTTCGCGCCTGCTCTATGGCGCGCAGTTCTCGCTGTTCATCGGCGTGGTGGTGACCACGCTGGCGCTGGTCGGCGGCATCGTCATCGGCGTCTTCGCCGGCTATGTCGGCGGCTGGCTCGACACCGTGATCATGCGCGTTATGGACATCATCCTGGCCTTCCCGTCGCTGCTGCTCGCGCTGGTGCTAGTGGCAGTGCTCGGCCCCGGCCTCACCAACGCGATGATCGCCATCGCCCTGGTGCTGCAGCCGCATTTCGTGCGGCTGACGCGCGCCGCGGTGATGGCCGAGAAGAGCAGGGAATACGTGATCGCCGCGCGCGTCGCCGGCGCCGGGCCTATGCGGCTGATGTTCAAGACCATCCTGCCCAACTGCATGGCTCCGCTGATCGTGCAGGCGACGCTGTCTTTTTCCAACGCCATCCTCGACGCCGCGGCGCTCGGCTTCCTCGGCATGGGCGCGCAGCCGCCGACGCCGGAATGGGGCACGATGCTGGCGGAAGCGCGCGAGTTCATCCTGCGCGCGTGGTGGGTGGTGACCTTGCCGGGCCTGGCGATCCTGATCACGGTGCTCGCCATCAACCTGATGGGCGACGGCCTGCGCGACGCGCTCGACCCGAAGCTGAAGCGGAGCTGAGCGATGCCCCTTCTCGAAATCCAAAATCTCATCGTCGAATTCCAGACGGCGTCCGGCCCGTTCCGCGCCGTCGACGGCGTGTCGCTGTCGGTCGACCAGCGCGAGGTGCTGGCGATCGTCGGCGAGTCCGGATCGGGCAAGTCGGTGTCGATGCTGGCGGTGATGGGGCTTCTGCCGTGGTCGGCAAAAGTGAGCGCCGACCGGATGACGTTCGCGGGCCGCGACCTGCTGTCGCTGTCCGTCGCCGACCGCCGCAGGATGGTGGGCAAGGACATGGCGATGATCTTCCAGGAGCCGATGGCCAGCCTCAATCCGTGCTTCACCGTCGGCTTCCAGATCGAGGAGGTGCTGAAGGTGCATCTCGGCCTCGATCGCAAGGCGCGGCGGGCGCGCGCCATCGAACTCCTGAAGCTGGTCGGCATCCCGCAGCCGGAAGACCGGCTCGGCCATTTCCCGCACCAGATGTCGGGCGGTCAGTGCCAGCGTGTGATGATCGCCATCGCGCTCGCCTGCAATCCCAAGCTGTTGATCGCCGACGAGCCGACGACGGCGCTCGACGTCACCATCCAGAAGCAGATCCTCGACCTCCTGATGCGGCTGCAAGCCGAGCACGGCATGGCGCTGATCATGATCACCCACAATATGGGCGTGGTCGCTGAGACGGCCGATCGCGTCATCGTCCAGTACAAGGGCAGGAAGATGGAGGAAGCGGACGTGCTGTCGCTGTTCGAGAACCCGAAGAGCGACTACACCCGGGCGCTGCTGTCGGCACTGCCGGAGAATGCCACCGGCGATCGGCTGCCGACGATCTCCGATTTCATGACCGATGGCGGCTTCCGCGGAGCAGCGCAATGACCGGTCCGATCCTCGAGGGCAAGAACATCGTCCGCGACTACCACATCCGCGGCGGCATGTTCGGCGCGGCGCGCACCATCCATGCGGTCAAGGGCGTCAGCTTCAAGGTCGACAAGGGCAGGACGCTGGCGATCGTCGGCGAGAGCGGTTGCGGCAAGTCGACTCTTGCCCGCATCATCACCCTGATCGATGCGGCGACCGCGGGCGAGCTGTTCATCGAAGGCAGGAAGGTCGATATTTCCAAGGGTGGTCTGACGCCGGAAATACGCCGCAAAGTGCAGATCGTCTTCCAGAACCCGTATGGCTCGCTCAATCCGCGGCAGAAGATCGGCGACGTGCTCGGCGAGCCGCTGCTGATCAACACGACGCGGACCGCCGAGGACCGCCGCGAGCTCGCCATGGCGATGCTGAAGAAGGTCGGGCTCGGCCATGAGCATTACAACCGGTATCCGCACATGTTCTCCGGCGGTCAGCGCCAGCGCATCGCCATCGCCCGGGCGCTGATGCTCAATCCCAGCCTGCTGGTGCTGGACGAGCCGGTGTCGGCGCTCGACCTGTCGGTGCAGGCCCAGGTGCTCAACCTGCTCGCCGACCTGCAGGACGAGTTCGGGCTGACCTATGTCTTCATCAGCCACGATTTGTCGGTGGTCCGCTACATCGCCGACGACGTGATGGTGATGTATTTCGGCGAGGCGGTGGAGTACGGCAGCCGCGACGCCGTGTTCTCCGACCCGCAGCACAGCTACACTAGGACGCTGTTCGCCGCGACCCCGCGCGCCGACGTCGACAGCATCCGCGCTCGCCTCGCTCGAAAAAACGCGGCCTGAAACGCAGGGTATGCTTTCGCGACGCGGGCTGCGGCCGCGTCGCGGTTCCATGAAGCGCCGGAGGCCGGAACCGCCGGCTACCTATGCGTCGACACGCGAACGAGCCGCCGTCTGCAGGCGTTCAGTCAGCCGCCTGCGCCTTCCAGATAGGTGATGATGGCAGCTCGCTGCTCGGCGTTGGGAATGCCCACGGTCATCGTCGTGCCCGGGACCGTCTGGCGGGGCGCGGCGAGAAAGGTATCGAGCGTCTGGCTGTCCCAGACGATGCCGGACTCCTGCATCGCCGGCGAATAACGGGCCCCCTCGACGCTGCCGGCCGTCCGGCCGACGACACCGGACAGATGCGGGCCGGCGCGGTTCTGGCTTGCGTCCATGGTGTGGCAGGCGCCGCAGCGCTGGCGGAACAGCCGCTCGCCATCGGCCTGCTGCGCGAAAGCGACGGTCGGCAGCAGCAATCCGACGGCAATCAGCAGCCCGGTGAAGGCCGGGCGCGCATGGCTGAGGCCTTCGGCCAGAGATGGCAGGGACGACGCCGTCCGCACGGCGGCGCGGGCAGGCGAGAGAGAGTGTGCACGGTTCATGGGATCACCTCTGTAGTCCGTGGGAGGATTCGCGTTCGCGGCAGCGAGCGGTTCGCCCGCGTCCCGAGCGCGGGTGGGGAGGCCGGATGGGAAATGGCGGAGGCTCTGTTCTCTGTTCGGCCAGGAGATGGAATCTTCGGACGCGGAACAATATCGCCGCGCCCGATCGGAAGGAGACTGTCAGATTGGCAGGGTCCTCAGGCCGGCCGGCTCCGGCATCTCGGGCGCGGGCGCCGGCGCGACTTGTTTCGTCATGTCGATCCGCGGCAGCCGGATGATGGCGCGCAGACCTTTCGTCCGGTTCTCCAGCAGGATGTCGCCGCCGTGATGGCGGGCGATGGCCCGCGCGATCGACAGGCCGAGCCCGACGCCGCCGGTCTCGCGGTTGCGCGATTGTTCCAGCCGGAAGAACGGAGCGAACACCTGTTCCATATCGGCGGTCGGGATGCCCGGCCCGCCGTCCTCCACCACGATGTCCAGACTGTCAGGCTTCCGGACCACGCTCACGGTCGCGTGCTCGCCATAGCGCACGGCATTTTCGACGAGGTTGCGTATCGCCCGGCGCAGCGAGTCCGGCCGGCAGCGGTAGAGCACCTTGGGGCCTTCGCTGACGGTGACGTTGTGGCCGAGTTCGGCGAGATCGTCGCACAGGCTGCCGACCAGCGCCGAAAGATCGACGGTCCGCGTCGCCTCGACCGCGGCGTCCTCGCGCGCATAGGAAAGCGCCGCCTCGGTCATCGTCTGGATTTCCTCGATGGTCTTCAGCATCTTCTCCTGAAGCTCGTGATCCTGGACGAATTCGGCGCGCAGCCTGAGCGAGGTGAGCGGCGTGCGCAGATCGTGGCTGATCGCCGCCAGCATGCGCGTGCGGTCCTCGACGAAACGTTGCAGGCGCTCCTGCATGCGGTTGAACGCCTCGGCCGTCAGGCGGATGTCGTCCGGCCCGGATTCAGGCAGGCGCGGCACCGCCTCGCCGCGGCCGAACAGCTCGGCCGCATTGGCGAGCCGCCGCAGCGGCCGGGCGATCGCCTGCGCGCCGAAGATGGCGATGGCCGACAGGATGAGCGCCGTCAGTCCGAGCGACATCGCCGATTGCGACGTCCAGAACGCGTTCGGTATCGCCTTGGCGTAGGCGGCATTCAGCCAGGTGCCGTCGTCCAGGCGGACGGAAAGGCCCATGCCGTTCGGCGCGGCGTTCATGTAGAGGAATTTCGCCGGCCGCGTGAAAGGGCCGACGCCGTTGGTCGACACGTCCAGCATGCGCGGCGACACCGACGGATCGGCGCTATCGACGCCCGTCGAGGCCTGCCCGTTCAGGGCAGCCGCGTATCTGCCGGCGACGCCTGGCAGCGGCTTGGACAATTGAGCGAAAGCCTCCTTCTGCCAGGCGAGCGGATCGCTCGGCCCGTCGCGGGAGGTCCAGAAGCGCGTATAGACCGTGCCGCTCACGTCGAGGATGTCGGGCCGCAGGGACGGAGGAGTCGTGTCGAGCAGCAGGGCGAGCGACGAGGTACGGCTGACGAACTCGCCCTTCGCCGCAGAGTGCAGGGCCTGGCCGCGCTCGTCCCAGGAGATCAGGAAGGTGATCGCCTGCGACAGCGCCAGGGCGAACAGCACCAGCGTGAGGAAGCGGGCCGCGAGGCTTCGTCTCCACAGCAGCATCATGCCTGGGCCACCTCTGCCGTGAAGCAGTAGCCGCCGCCCCAATGCGTCTTGATCAGCATCGGGTTCCTCGGATCCGCCTCGATCTTCTTGCGCAGCCGGCTCACCTGGTTGTCGATGGCGCGGTCGAACCCGTCGGCGGTGCGGCCGACCGTCAGGTCGAGCAGCTGGTCGCGGCTGAGCACGATGCCGACATGCTCGATGAAGGCGGTTAGCAAGCGGAACTCGGCCGTGCTCAGCGCCACCGCGACGCCGTCGAGGCCGACCAGCTCGCGGCGGCCGACATTCAGCGTCCAGCGGTCGAAGCGCAACGCGCTCGACTTCAGCCGGCCGCGCTGCGGCGGCAGGCTGTTGACGCGTCGCAGCACCGCCTTGATGCGCGCCAAGAGCTCGCGCGGGTTGAAGGGTTTGGTCAGGTAGTCGTCGGCGCCGATCTCCAGGCCGACGATGCGGTCGACCTCCTCGGCCATGGCGGTGAGGAAGATGATCGGCACGTCGACGGTGCCGCGCACATGCCGGCAGGCGGCGAGCCCGTCCTCGCCCGGCATCATGATGTCGAGCACGATGAGATCCGGCAGGCTGCGCTCGAGCAGCCGCTTCAGCGCCGTCGTGCTGTCGGCGACGCTGACGCGATAACCCTGCTGGGTGAGGTATTTCCCAACGAGGTCGCGGATATCCCTGTGGTCGTCGACGACCGCGATGTGCTGCGTCGCTTCCATGCAATGCTCCAGGGCCTGCCAATAATCGGCAAGCATCGACGATATTCAGTCCGCCTCTACACGGATGTTCACCTTCCGCACCATGGCGGCAATCTCCGGCGACTTCAACAAAACGTGAGAAGTGTAACGAAATGTAACAGGCGCATCTGCCTGCGACAGCTTGCGATGAACTGCCGGTCGCCGGGACAAGGTTCTGCGACAGCTCCCGCCTAGCTTGGCCCCGTCGCTAGCCGGGATTCCCGTCCGGCCGCCTGAGTGCGCCGCAAACGAGTCGTGATTCCCAAGCCAGCTTTTGACCGAAAGGAACGCAAATGGCCAGACTGACCATCAACGGCACCCCACGGGAGGTCGAAGTCGATCCGGACACGCCGCTGCTTTGGGTGATCCGCGAGCAGGTTGGGCTTACCGGAACGAAATATGGCTGCGGCGTGGCGGCCTGCGGCGCCTGCACGATCCACATCGACGGTGTCGCGACGCGCTCCTGCGTGCTTCCGGTAAGCGCGGTGGAGGCGGACCAGCAGATCACCACGATCGAGGGGCTTTCGCCCGACAGCTCGCATCCGGTGCAGCAGGCCTGGCTGGCGCTCGACGTGCCGCAATGCGGCTACTGCCAGGCCGGCATGATCATGGCGGTGGCGGGTCTGCTCCAGCAGAACCCTAGCCCCACCGACGAGGACATCAACGCCGAGATCACCAACATCTGCCGCTGCGGCACCTACAACCGGGTGCGCGCCGCCATCAAGCTTGCCGCCAATGGCGGTGAAGCCACCACCCAGGGCGGCTGAGGAGAACGGTCATGAACGCGATAATCTCCATCTCGCGCCGCAGCTTCATCGTCGGCGTCGCCTCGACGGCCGGCGGCCTGTCTCTCGGCTTCAACGTACCTTTTCTCGAGCCCGCGCATGCGCAAGGCGCCGAGACCGTGCCGGAGATCAACGCCTGGGTGGTGATCAGGCCGGACGACACGGTGGTGATCCGCATCGCCCGCTCCGAGATGGGGCAGGGAACGCTGACCGGCTTGGCGCAGCTCGTCGCCGAGGAACTGAACTGCGACTGGTCGAAGGTCACGACCGAATATCCGTCTCCGGCCGAGAATCTGGCGCGCGACCGCGTCTGGGGCAATTTCTCGACCGGCGGCAGCCGCGGCATCCGCGAATCGCACGAATACGTTCGCCTGGGTGGAGCGACCGCGCGTGAGATGCTCATCGCCGCGGCCGCTGCCGAGTGGGGTGTGCCGGCAAGCGAATGCGTGGCGAGCATGGGCATGGTCACGCATGCGGCGTCCGACCGGGCTGCTTCCTATGGGCAGTTGGCGGCGGCGGCCGCGCGGATCACGCCGCCCGCCAACGTTCCGCTCAAGGATCCCAAGGACTGGACCATCGCCGGCAAGCCGCTGCCCCGGCTCGATACCGCCGACAAGCTCAACGGCTCCCAGGTCTACGGCATCGACCTCAAGCTGCCCGGCATGCTCAACGCGGTGATCCGCGCCTGCCCCTATTTCGGCGGCAAGGTCGCGGGATTCGACGCCGCCGCGGTCGCCAGCATGCCGGGTGTCCGCAACGTGGTGCAGGTCGACGAGACGGCCGTCGCCGTGGTCGCGGACACCTGGTGGCAGGCCAAGACGGCGCTCGATGCGCTTCCGGTCACCTGGGACGAAGGCCCCAACCGCGACGTGACCAGCGCCTCCATCGCGGCGATGCTCGCGGAAGGGCTCGACGCCACGGACGCCTTCATCGGAGCCGAGGCGGGCGATGTCCGCGCGGTTCTGGCTTCGGCAACCCGCACGGTGACCGCGACCTACGCCTTCCCCTACCAGAACCACGCCACCATGGAGCCGATGAACGCCACGGCGCTCTACACGCCGGAGCGCTGCGAGGTGTGGGTGCCGACCCAGAACGGCGAGGCAAGCCTGGCGGCGGCCGCCGAGGCAGCCGGCCTGCCGGTGCAGCAATGCGAGGTGCACAAGATTCATCTCGGCGGCGGTTTCGGCCGGCGCGGCAATTTCCAGGATTATGTGCGCCAGGCCGTCGGCATCGCTAGGCAGATGCCGGGAACGCCGGTGAAACTCATCTGGTCGCGCGAGGAGGACATGCTGCACGGCGCCTATCATCCGACCACGCAGTGCAAGCTGACCGGCGCGCTCGACGCCGACGGCAATCTCACCGCGCTGCACATGCGCATTTCCGGCCAGTCGATCCTGGCGGCGGTGCGGCCGGAAGGAATGCAGGGCGGCATGGATCCGGTCGTCTTCCAGGGTCTCGTGCTCACCGGCGCGGAAGGCACGCTGGCCTACGGGGTCGATAATCTGCTGATCGACCACGCCATGCGCAACCCGCCAATTCCGCCGGGCTTCTGGCGCGGCGTCAACCTCAACCAGAACGCCGTCTACGTGGAGTGCTTCATGGACGAACTCGCTCATGAGGCAGGGCAAGACCCGCTCGCCTTCCGCCGCAAGCTGATGGCCAACCATCCGAAGCACCTTGCCGTGCTCGAGGCGGTGGCGGAGCGGATCGGCTGGGATACCCCGCCTGCGGCCGGCATCCATCGCGGCCTTGCGCAGATCATGGGTTTCGGCAGCTATGTCGCGGCGGCGGCGGAAGTATCCGTCACCGACGGACAGTTGAAGATCCACCGCATCGTCGCCGCCACCGATCCCGGCCATATGGTCAACCCCGCGCAGATCGAGCGGCAGGTCGAAGGCTCCTTCGTCTACGGCCTCTCAGCCTGCCTTTACGGCGAATGCACCGTCAATGGCGGCCGCATGGAGCAGGAGAATTTCGACAGCTACGAGGTGGTGCGCATGGCCGACATGCCGGCGGTGGAGACCATCATCATGCCGTCCGGCGGTTTCTGGGGCGGTGTCGGCGAGCCGACCATCGCGGTCGCCGCGCCCGCCGTCCTCAACGCCATCTTCGCGGCCACAGGCAAACGCATCCGCACGCTGCCGCTGAAGAACCATGACCTGGCATGACAGGATGAAGGACGGACGCGGGCGATTGCTCGCGCCTGTCCTGTTTGCCGCGCTGACGGTGGGCGCGCCGGCCCGGGCCGATGCACCGGTGCAGGTCGCCGCGCCGCCGGGTGCTGCCGCCTGCAGCGGCTGCCACGGGCCGGCGGCGCTCGGCTCGGCCATCCCGTCTCTGGAAAATCATGCGGCGGCCGATATCGCCGTGCAGATGCAGGCCTTCCGCAACGGCGAGCGTCCGGCGACGGTGATGGGCCGTATCGCCCGGGGATTTACCGAGGAAGAGACGCGCGCCATCGCCGAATGGCTCGCCCGACCGGAGGCGGAGCGCCATGCCCAGCCGTAGAGTTCTGCTCGGCGGCGCGGCGGCAAGTATCGCCGCGACCATGCTTGCCGCACCGCATGTCAATGCGCAGGCGCGCCCACGTGTCGTGGTGATCGGCGGCGGTTTTGCCGGCGCGAGCTGCGCCCGCGCGCTCGCCCTGCTGAATGGTGATATCGCGGTCACGCTGGTCGAGCCGGAGACGAGCTACATCGCATGTCCGTTCAGCAATGCCGTGCTGGCGGGGTTGCGCGGCATGGAGGCGCAGACCTTCGGCTATGACGGCTTCGACGGCATCGCGCTGATCCACAAGCGGGCGGCAGCCGTCGATACCGAGCGCCGCCGCGTCCGGCTGGATGACGGCACAGACATCGACTACGCCCGGCTGGTGCTGGCGCCCGGCATCGACCTCAACTTCGAGGCGCTGCCGGGTTATGACGCAGCGGCCGCCGAGATCATGCCGCATGCCTGGAAGGCGGGGCCGCAGACGCTGCTGCTGCGCGATCAGTTGGCGGCGATGCCGGACGGCGGGACGGTCGTCATTTCGGCCCCCGCCAATCCCTTCCGCTGCCCGCCCGGCCCCTACGAGCGGGCGAGCCTGGTCGCGCACTACCTCAAGACCGCCAAGCCGCGGTCGAAACTGATCATCCTCGACGCCAAGGACACCTTCTCGAAGCGGAGTCTGTTCGAGGCGGCGTGGCGCGAACTCTATCCCGGCCTGATCGAATGGGTGCCGCTGTCGGCCGGCGGCCGGGTGACGGAAGTCGATCCGGCGACGAAAACGCTGGTGACAGAGTTCGGCAGCCATAAGGCCGACGTCGCCAACGTCATCCCGTCGCAGCGGGCGGGGGCGATCGCGCAGGCCGCCGGCGTGGCCGACCGGACGGGCTGGTGCCCGATCGATCCGGTCACCTTCGAGTCGCGCCTCCAGCCGGGCATCCACGTCGTCGGAGACGCTGCAATCGGCGGAGCGATGCCTAAATCCGCATTCAGCGCCAACGCCCAGGCGAAAGCCTGCGCGGCGGCGGTCGCAGCCCTGCTCCGCGAGCAGGAGCCGGCGCAGCCGAAACTCATCAACACCTGCTACAGCCTGGTGGCGCCCGACTACGGCATTTCGATCGCCGGCATCTACCAGCCGCGTGACGGGTTGCTGGCGGAAGTCGAGGGTGCGGGCGGCGTCAGCCCGCTCGATGCGGCCACGGACGTCCGCGAACTCGAGGCAGTCTATGCCGAGGACTGGTTCCGGACGATCACCAGCGAAGTGTTCGGATGAAAGGGATGGCCGGTCTTGTGATGGCAATGGCGCTTGTCGCATGGGCCGCTCGCAGCGACGAGGTTACCGCGTGTGTCTTTACCCCCGCCCCTAACCCCTCCCCACAAGCGGGAGGGGGACTTGGTTGCACCTCCGCTGAAGGCCCATCGTCAACCGTTTTGCGCGACATGGCGGTCGCAGAGTCTCCCTCTCCTTCGAGGGGAGGGGTTAGGGGTGGGGGTCCGAAACGCGGAAGCTCTCCCGCCAGCGAGAAGGCGGGAGCCTACATCGTGACCGGCGACGCGATCCTTCAACCGCTCACCGGTGGGACGGGCGATCCGGAGCGCGGGGCGGTGCTGATGTCGGACCGGCACCGCAGCCTGTGCACGCTCTGCCACGCCGGCCCGTTCCCCGATCCGCATCTGCACGGCAATTTGGCGCCCGGCCTTGCAGGCGTTGGCGCGCGGCTCTCCGAAGGCCAGATCCGGCTGCGCGTCGTCGACATGCGGCGGCTGATGCCGGACACGATCATGCCGTCCTATTACCGGGTCGTGGATGAGGAGGATCGGCGCATCGCCGCCGGTTGGCGCGGCAAGCCGATCCTGTCGGGCGCCGACATCGAGGACATAGTCGCCTATCTGGCGACGCTGAAAGGGTAGGAATGGACGACCCGCGTCGAAATCAAGGTCCCTCGTTCCCCATCGGAAGGCGGCAGGTGCTGGCAGCCGGACTTGCCGGGCTGGTCGTCGTCAGTCTGCCGCGCCGGGTGCTGGCCCGGCCAAGCCTGGAGGAGGCGATAAACACCTTCACCGGCGGCGCCGAGGTGCTGGATGGGCGCGTCCGGCTGGAGCTGCCGCCTTTGGTCGAGAACGGCAATGCCGTCGGCATCACGATTGCCGCTGAAAGCCCGATGACGGCGGCCGACCATGTGCGCCGCATCGGGGTCTTCAACGAGAAGAATCCGGAGGCGAATGTCGTCGTCTTCCAACTCGGGCCGCGCTGCGGCCGCGCGGAGGTGTCGACGCGCATCCGGCTTGCAACCTCGCAGGTGGTCGTCGCCGTCGCCGAGATGAGCGACGGCAGCTTCTGGTCGAGCCGCGCGAGCGCCATCGTTACGCTGGCCGCCTGTATCGAGGACCTTTCGTGATGGCGCGGGCGCTGATCAACGTGCCGAAGACGGCCAGGCGCGGCGAGATCGTCGAGATTCGGGCGATGGTCGCGCATCCGATGGAGACCGGCTACCGCATGGGTCCGAACGGCGTGAACATGCCGCGCGACATCATCCGCCGCTTCGTCTGCGCCTATGACGGCGAGGAGGTGTTTGCCGCCGAGTTGTTCCCGGCGATGTCGGCCAATCCCTTCATCGCCTTCACGCTCCTCGCCACGACGAGCGGCACCATCAGCTTCGCCTGGACCGATGACGCTGGCGAGACGCAGACAGCGTCGGCTGATATCACGGTGAACTGATGCGCGCCCTCTGGGGCCTTGCCGGCATCGCCGCCGCTTTGGCCTGCGGCATGGTCGCCGCCGCCGGCATAGAGGAGGGCGAAAGACGCTCCGGTTTCGACTTCATGACGCCCGACACGCAGTCCCTGCAGGCAGACGACACGAGCAATCCCGGCATGCTGTGGGTGCTGCAGGGCGAGCAGCTCTGGCGGCAGCCGGAGGGCCGGGCGAACGTCGCCTGCGCCGGCTGCCACGGCGATGCGGCCCAGTCGATGCGCGGTGTCGCCGCCCGCCATCCGGCCTTCGACGAGGCTACGGGGCGGCCGATCGACCTTGCCGGGCGCGTCAATTCCTGCCGCGCTTCACGCCAGCAGGCCGAGCCGCTGGCGCCGGAATCGGACGAACTGCTGGCGCTCACCACCTATGTCGCGCACCAGTCGCGCGGCATGCCGGTGACGCCGGCGGCCGACCCGCGGCTCGCGCCGTTCCGCGACAACGGCCGGCGCCTGTTCCAGAGCCGCATCGGCCAGCTCGACCTCTCCTGCGCCACCTGCCATGACGCCAATTGGGGCAAGCGGCTGGGCGGCGGCGTTATCCCGCAGGCGCATCCGAACGGCTATCCCCTCTATCGCCTGGAGTGGCAGACGGTCGGCTCGCTGCAGCGGCGCCTGCGCAATTGCATGATCGGGGTGAGGGCCGAGCCCTTCGCCTTCGGCGCACCCGAGTCCATCGACCTGGAGCTCTACCTGATGGAGCGCTCGCGCGGCCTGCCGGTCGAGACGCCGGCGGTGCGGCCGTGATGGTGTCCGGGGCCAGCCAAAGTGAGGTGGAGCACATCGGCGCCGGGCGTCATCGTCGCCAGCGGGTTCAGGTGCCTGTCAGGCGAAAGGCCCGGTGAGACCGTGCTTCCGCAGCAGCGTCGCGAGCCTGTTCAGCGCCTCCGCCACGGCCTCGCCTTCCGCGCGAATCTGATCTTGCAGCTCCTGTTTCGAGCCGCCGGAGGCGCGCTCGAAGAACGAAGCGATCTTGGCGCTCGACGAGGCCAGCGCCTCGGCCTCCGCCTGGTTGCCTGCGAGCGCCAGCAGCGTCGAAGACCTGATGCCGCCGATCCCGTCGGGAACCCTGGCGCCCATGTCGGTATAGCCGCGGGGCAAGGTCCCCTTGAGGTTGAAGACCTGCCGGTCGACGATGGCGCCGAAAATCTGGTCGACGGCCTGGCGTGCGCCGGCGACGCGCGACGGGTGGTCGGTGTCGGCCGCGGCATGCGGCAACAGTTCCAATCTGTCGCCATGCTCGTCGAGCAGCGCGAGATAGGGCAGCATCGGGCCGGAAAGCGCTCCCGTCGTTGGATCCTTGAACAGGTCGGCGTCGATCGCCGCATGGCCGACCCTGCCGGTATCGAGCGCGCGCCGAAGTGCCGCGACATCGACCAACTCGCCACGGTCGTAGTTGATCACCACGGCGCCTGGGTTGAGGGAGGCGAACACGTCGTCGCCGATCAGGCCGGCGTTCGCATGACGCTGCTTTTCCGCATCGAACGCGCCGAGACCGACATGGACGGACAGCGCGTCCGCGCCGCGCGCCGCCTCGAGGAGGTCCGCCGCATAGTCGAAACCTTCGAGCTCGATCCATTTCCTGCGGTGCGGTCGCGCATGGATGGCCACGCGCATGCCGAATGCCTGTCCGAGCTTGGCGAGCTCCCGGCCGATATTGCCGTAGCCGATCACGGCGAGCTTCTGACCTTCGAGCTTGGCCGTCGGGTAGTCGCGCAACTGCTTTCCCGTGTCGAAATCGCCCCCGGCGACGAGCCTGTGCATGTCGTCGACGGGAAGATCCGGCCGGACCTTCAGCAGCGCCTTTATCGCCATCTGGGCGGTGGCGCGGCTGTTGATGCCGGGCGTGTTCATCAGCGGCGCCTCGCCGCCATTGCCGCTGCCGCCGCCCCACGAGCCCGAGCCCATATTGCCGGTCCCGGCACCGATGCGCACGCCGCCGAGCCGGAACTTCGCTTCGGCCGGAATGAAGGTCGCCGCCGCGATGACGGCGTCGTATCGCCCGTCGCCGGCCGCGGCCAGCAGTTCGTCGCGGGTGCTGAGATCGGGCTGGTAGAAGAAGTGCAGCCGGCCGCCTTCGAGCGGCCCGGCCCGCTCGATGCCCGTTTCGTGGAACATCCCGCCGCGGGCCTTGATATAGGCCTTGGTCTCGCTGAAATCCGGCATGCCCCGCGCATCGAAGCGGAGGCCGACGAGATCGCAGATCAGGATATTGGCTGAAACCATGGTGGGAAAACTGTCCATTTCCGGCGGAAATCCATGTGAATAGAGATCGAAATCTCGCGATCCATCCCGATATCCGCCGGACTTGCGTCTAAAAACGACCGGCTTTGAACGGCGTCAAGTCGATCAGCGTCTTTTGTCCCGCCGCCATCTCGGCTACCACCCTGCCGGTGACGGAGCCGGCGATCAGCCCCTGGTGGCCATGCCCGAACGCATAGATGACGTTCGGCGCATGACGCGCCCGGTCGATGACCGGGATGCTGTCCGGGGTTCCCGGGCGGTGGCCCATCCAGCGCTTGATCTCGCCCTCGATCGGCTTGCGGAACATCGGCCGCGCCTGTCTCAGCAGCGCGTCGGCGCGGAAGAAGTTCGGCGGCATTTTTAGCCCTGAAAACTCGACATTGCCGGCGATCCGCAATCCTTCCTCCATCGGCGACGCGACGAATTTGCGGTCGGCGGAAATCGTCTGGATGCGCAGGCCCGTCTCCGCGCCGCCGATCATGACGTGGTAGCCGCGCTCCGTCTCGAAGGGGATGCGGTCGCCGAGCTGGCGGGCAAGCTCAGCCGACCACGCGCCCGCGGCGAGGACGACCTGGTCTACGGGCCGGCGTTCGCCGCCTTCGAGAAGGACCGCGCTGGCGCCGTTCGGCCCCGTCTCGAAACCCTGCACGCGGGCTCGGATGAAGCGCGCGCCCTGGCGGGCCGCGTGTTCGGCAAGCCTGGCGACCAGCCGTCCCGGATTGGGGCACTGGCCCTGCTCGGGCAGGTAGACGGCGCTCTTGAAGATCGGGGCAAGTGCCGGCTCGAGCTGGCGGATCTCGTCGGCGTCGAGGATCTCGACGCGCACCCCATGGTTTCGCCGCAGGCTGAGGCCGTAGGCGCCCTTGGCGGGTCCGTCCTCGCTTTCATAGACGAAGAGCTGGCCGCGCTTCTGCAGAAGCTCCTCGCAGCCCGCCTCCTTCATCAGTGGCTCGTAGCAATCGAAGGTGTAGCGGTGCAGCGACCGCATCGCCGCCGCAATCTCCTCGACCCGGGATTTGCGGCTGGCGGCAAGGAAGCGCAGCAGCCAGGGCAGGGCGTGTGGCAGGTAGGCCAGCCGCACGTAGAGCGGGCCCTCGGGGTCCATCAGCCATTTCGGAACGTTCTTCAGCACGCCCGGCATGGAATTGGGGATGCAGGAGCCGGGACAGATGCCGCCGGCATTGCCGTAGGAGCACTGATCTTCCGAGCCGGGCAGGGCGGGGTCGATGACCTCGACCTCGAAACCCTGCTTCAGAAGATAGTTCGCGCTGCAAACGCCGACGATGCCCGCCCCGATGACGGTCACCTTCGTGCCCTGCGCGCCCCGGCTGCCCTGACCCATAGCGATGAACCCGAGAGGCGCGTTACGGCGTCAAGTCGCTGACGGCGCCGGCGCGGAACGCCGGCAGCGAGCGCGACACGACCTGCTGCAGCATGCGGAAGTCGGAGAGGTAGGCCATGAAGCGATAGCCCATCCGCCGCATGTCGACGCCATAGGCGACCGATCCGCAGTGGATGCCGGGGATGACGCCGGCTTCCTTGCACTTGGCGGCGATGTATTCGATCGCCTCGTAGACGGCAGGATAGCGGGGGTCGAAGCCGGGAGCCTCGCCCATGGTCACGGCCAGGTCCGACGGGCCGACGAAGATCGCATCGAGATGCGGCGTCCTGAGGATGTCCTCGAGGTTCTTCACCGCCTGCTCGCTTTCGATCATGGCCATGGTCACGACCGTGTCGTTGGCGTGCTGGAAATAGTCCGAGCCGGCGTAGAGCGAAGCGCGCAGCGGGCCGACAGAGCGGCCGCCCCGCGGGAAGTAGCGGCAGGCCTTGACGAAGGCTTCGGCTTCCGCCGCCGTGTTGACCATCGGGCAGATGACGCCGTAGGCGCCGGCATCGAGCACCTTGCCGATGATCGCCGGGTCGTTCCACGGCACGCGCACGAAGGGCGCGGTGTCGGTCGTGGAGATCGCCTGCAGCATCGGCACCATGTCGGTGTAGTCCGAGGCGCCGTGCTGGAGGTCGACGGTCAGCGCGTCCCATCCCTGCTGCGCCATCAGTTCGGCGGAGATCGACGAGGGAATGCCGAGCCAGCCGGTGACGACCTCGCCTCCGGCGGCCCAGATGTCCTTAACCTTGTTCCTGCGCATGATCAGGCTTCCTTTCAATGTGAAGAATCGAGGATCAGATCGGCGGCCTTCTCGGCCATCGCGATCGTGGTGATGTTGGTGTTAGCGGCAACGATGGTCGGCATGATCGAGGCGTCGACCACGCGCAGCCCCTCGACGCCCCGCACGCGGCAGCGGTCGTCGAGAACGGCGAGAGGATCATCCTCGGGGCCCATCTTGCAGGTGCCGGAGACATGCCAGCCCGACCACACGGACTGCTTGACCCATTCGACGATGAGCTCTTCGTCCTGCATCATCTTGTGCATGCGGTCGGTCGTGCCGAACTTTCGCTTCAGGAGCTCCTCGCGGAAGAAGGGCAGGTAGTCGAACGCATAGGCCGCACTTGCCGTCTTGATCCAGTTGGATGCCTTGCGGACGCTGAGCGCGCGCGCCTCGTCGCTGTAGCCGGCGAGGAACCAGGTGTTGACGTGGCGCTGCACGTCCGGGGCCGTCATGATCCGGTAGATGCGCTTGAACCCGTCGACCAGGCGCATCAGGTCGCGCCCGTCGGAGGCGAGGTTCAGGTCGACGATCGGCTCCTCGTTCTGGTCACGGGACTTCAGCGTCACCGTTCCGCGCGAGTAGGATTTGTTGACGCAGACGTTCAACGCCCCCATCGCCTTGCCGAGGGGATGCCAGCCGGCGCGGTTGACCGGCATCAGCAGCATGTCGCCGGTGTGGCAGTCGGCATGGTTCGACGAATAGCGCACGCCGAGGAAGATGTGCCGCCGCTGGCCCGGGCGCAGCCGCGCCGACTTCCTGAAGTGCGCGCCGACGGCGATGTGCGGATGGTCGGTGAGGTTCTCGCCAACGCCGGGCAGGTCCGCCACGACGTCGATGCCGAGGCGGGCGAGCTGCCCGGCCGGGCCGATGCCGGCGCGCATCAGGATCGCCGGCGAGTGCAGGGCGCCGGCCGAAACGATGACCTCGCGCGCCGAATAGGTTTTGGTGTCGCCGCCGATGGTGACGCGCACGCCGGTCGCCCGTTTGCCCTCTATGATCAGGTTTTCAACGAAGGCGTTGGCGAAGATATGCAGGTTCTTGCGGGCGCGCGCTTCCTTATGGAGATAACCGACGGCCGTCGAGACGCGGCGCTCGTTCTCGTTGGAAAGCGGCAGCGGGAAAGAGCCGTCCTCGAAGCTGGCGTTGTAGTCGGGCCGGTACGGGTATTCCTTCTCCGTCTCCTTGAGCACGGATTTGGTGAACCCTCCCCAATCCTCCGGGAAGACGCGGCGGATCGGGATGTTGCCGTTCCTGTTGTGCAGCTCGCCGTCGAAGTCGAGATCGCGCTCGAGCTTCTTCAGATAGGGCAGCATGCCTTCCCAGCCCCAGCCCTTCAGTCCGAGGCCTTCCCACTCGTCGTAGTCGTGGGGAAGTCCGCGCACGGCGAACTGTCCGTTGATGCTGGAGCCGCCGCCCATGACCTTGGCCTGCTCCAGCTTGGCGGTCTTCGGCGGCTGCGAGTTCAGCCTGGGGGAGCGGTTGTACACCCTGAGCTGCGTCCAATGGTATCTGGGGTCGAAATAGGAGAGGCCGGGATAGCTGTCAGCGATGACGTCCGGGACGTCGTCGGGCGGCGTATCCGGTCCCGCCTCGAAGAGCGCGACCTGCTTGGCGCCGTTCTCCGACAGCCGGCTGGCGAGCACGGCCCCCGCCGATCCGCCGCCCACGATGATGTAGTCGAATTGCATGACGCGGGCTCGTTTCAGGCGTAGTTGACCCAGACTGCTTTCTGTCGGGTGAATTCCTCGAAGCCGGCACGGCCCATGTCCTTGCCGAAGCCCGAGCCCTTGAAGCCGCCCGCCGTGTAGGTGAATTCCGGGCTGCGGCCGTGCTGGTTGACCCAGACCATGCCCGCCTCGATTCCGTCGGCGGCCTTGAGCGCCTTCTTCAAGTCGGAGGTATGGATGCTGGCCGAGAGGCCGTAGGTCGGATGCGCGGCGAGCGCGATGCCTTCCTCGAGATCGGCGAATGTCCGCACGGTAGCGACCGGCCCGAAGAATTCCTCCCGGAAGCCGATATTGTCGTCCGCCACGTCCCTGAGCAGCGTCGGCGCGTAGAAATTGCCTTCGTTGCGGCTTTCCAGCGGCGCGCCGCCGGTGACGATCGAACCGCCCTCGGCGACCGTCTGGCGCACCATGGCATCGATGCGGTCGAGCTGCCTGCGGCTGATGATCGGCGCGAAGGTCGTCGTCTCGTCCCAGGTCGGCCCGGCCTTTATCTGCCTGACCTTGCCGACGATGCGCTCGACGAGCTCGTCGGCGATCTTCTCGTCCACGATGATGCGCGAGCCGGCCGTGCAGACCTGTCCGGCATTGGCCATGAAGGCGGTGGAAACACGCCCGGCGACCACGTCGAGGTCGCCCGCATCGGCCAGCACCAGCTGTGGGCTCTTGCCGCCGAGCTCCAGCGCGACCGGCTTGATGCCCGACTGCGCGGCGAGCGCCATGATGGCGGCGCCGGTCTGCGTCGAGCCGGTGAAGGAGATCATCATCACGTCCGGATGGCGAACGATCGCCGCGCCCGTCGTGTGGCCGTAGCCGTTGACGACGTTGAACAGGCCGGCGGGCACCCCGGCCTTGGCCGCCAGCTCGGCGAGGGCGAGCAGGCTGTGCGGCGTCAGCTCCGATGTCTTCATGATCACGGCGTTGCCGGCGGCGAGCGCGCCCGCGAACTTCCATGCCGCGGTGATCATCGGGAAGTTCCACGGGACGATCGCGCCGACGATGCCGTACGGCTCCCGCTTCACATAGCTCAGCGTGCCGCCTTCCGTGGCGGTCACGATGCCTTCCAGCTTGTCGCAATATTCCGCGAAGTAGCGCACGACGCCGGCGGTGCGGATCGCGTCGCCGGTGATCGTTCCCGAGACGAGACGGCTGGAGCCCATGGCTTCGAGCTGGCCGAGATAGACGTTGTTCTCCTCGATGAGCTGCGCGAAGCGCATCAGCACTTTGGCGCGCTCGCGCGGCGCCACCTTCGCCCAGTTGCTGGTCTTGAGCGCCGCTCTGGCCGCGGCGGCCGCCATTTCGACGGCTTCCTCGCCGCCGTCGCCGACGGTGCCCATCGGCTGCTGGTCGGAAGGGCGAAGAACCTCGATGCCGGCGCCGGGAAGCTCCACGGAGCGCCCGCCGATATGGTGTCCTTTCGGAACGCTGATGCTGTTCGGATCGAAACTCAGGGTCATGGTGTCTTCCTTTTTGGGCTGCCAGGCAGCCATTGTCTCGACGGCCGGCGCACGGACCTCGTGCCGGTCGCTATCGGCGGAAGTCTCGTTCGCTGCCGGCAGGGCAGTGGATCACGCGGTTTCGGCGTGCTTTGCCTCCAGGAACGGGCGCAGCATGTCGGCGGACTCGTGGAAGCGCCCGACGAAACTCTTCAGCCGCTCGTGCCGGGGATGAAGCAGGATCTCCTGCGGCGGCCCCTGCTCGGCGACGAGTCCCTCGTCGAGGAAGACCACCCGGTCGGCGATCTCGAAGGCAAAGCCCAGTTCGTGGGTGACGATCACCATCGTCATGCCGCTCCTGGCGAGCTCCACCATCGCCTTCATCACCTCGCCCACCAGTTCGGGGTCGAGCGCGGAGGTCGGCTCGTCGAAGAGCATCACCTTCGGCTGCATCGCCATGGCGCGGGCGATCGCCACGCGCTGCTGCTGGCCGCCGGAGAGCTGGCGCGGGTATTTTTCCGCGTGCTGCTCCAGCCCCATCATCCTGAGCAGATCCATAGCCTTGCGGCGGACCGGGTCGGCCGCTTCCTTCTTCACGGTGACCGGACCTTCCATGATGTTCTGGAGGGCGGTCATGTGCGGAAACAGGTTGAACTGCTGGAAGACCATGCCGGTTTTCGAGCGGATGCGGTTGACTTCCTGCTTGGAGATGGTCCGGGCACCGCCGCCGGCCTGCTGCTGGAAGATCACGTCGTCGTCGATGACGATGCTGCCGCTGGTCGGTGTGTTGAGCAGGTTGATGCAGCGCAGCAGCGATGTCTTGCCCGAGCCGCTGGCGCCGATCAGCACCACCACTTCGCCCTCCTGCACGGTGAGGTCGATCCCGCGAAGGACGCTGCGATTGCCGAAATCGAGGCAGATGCGCTCAAGGCGGAGCACCTCCTTGCCCGGCGTGGCCGCCCTCTCGGCGGCTGAATTTGGTTCGTGCGTCATTTCGTGGCCGCTCCGCTCTTTTCGAGTTTGCGGGACAGGAAGGTCAGCGGCACCAGAATGATCAGGAAGATCACGCCGACGGCCGTGTAGACCTCCATCGGGCGGTAGGTGAAGCTGGAGATGTAGCTCGCCTGATAAAGCAGGTCCGGCACGGTGATCATCGACAGCAGGGTCGTGTTCTTCATCTGGATGATCGACTGGCCGGCGAGCGGCGGGATCATCTTCCTGAACGCCTGAGGCAGGATGATGCGGCGCATGCGCTGCCCGTAGGACATGCCGATCGCCGTCGCGGCGTCGGTCTGGCCGGGATCGACCGACTGGACGCCGGCGCGCAGGATCTCCGCGTAGAACGAGCCGACGTAGCAGCTCAGGCCGATGAAGCCGGCCCAGAACTTGGTGACGTTGACGCCGGCGAAGATCGGGAAGGCGTAGTAGACCCAGAGCAGCGTCACCAGCAGCGGGATGTTGCGGAAGAACTCCACGTAGATCTGGCCGAGCAGGACCAGCGGACGGAACGTGCTGAGCTGGATGAGGCCGATCACGAGGCCGATGGCGAGGCCGGCGAGGATGGTGATCGCCGTGAAGTAGAGCGTCATCAGCAGGCCGTCCCAGAGGAGGCCGATATTGTTCGTGATGACCGAGAAATCGAACATTGTCTTTCCCCACGTTCGGCTGGGTCGCGGCCCTGCCAGGGACCCCGGTCGCCGGCTCGTGCCGGCGACCGGGTGCGATCAAGGCTTCGGGATCAGAAGCTGAAGCCTTCCGGGAGGATCGACATGTCGATGCCGCGCGCTTCCCACGACTGCATCAGCTTGCCCTGCGCCTGGCCGAGCGAGCGCTGCTGCAGGACCCAGTTGGTCAGGAAGTTGATGTAGCCGGCGTTGCCGGGCTTGCGGGCGACGGCGAGCGTTGCCGGATTGCGCAGCAGCGGCTCCGGCAGCGAGACCTCGCCGATGTTCTTCTCGGTGATCTGCAGGGCGTCGAAGACAGACAGGACGACACCGTCGGCGCGGTTCGACTGCAACTCCATGAGCGCCAGGCCGCGATCCTCGACCGGCGTGATGTTCGCCTTGGGCAGCAGGGCCTGGGCGACGACCTGCATGGTCGAGCCCTTCTGGACGACGACGGTCTTGGACGGATCGTTGAGCTCGGCCCAGGTCTTGACCGGCTTGCCGACCGGCGTCAGCACGGCCCAGGCGTCGGTGAACAGCGCTTCCCACAGATAGTCGACCACGAGGCCGCGCTTGGGGTTCGGATTGACGCCGATGGCGATGTCGATCTTGTTCGACTGGAAGTCGGCGGCGAGGTTGCCCCAGGTCGTCTCGACCGGCTGGATCTTCACGCCGAGCTCGGTCGCGATCTCCGAAAGGAACTCGACGTAGAAGCCGCTCCACTGGCCGGTGGCCGGGTCCTTGATGTAGCCCGGCTCCTCGCCGGTCATGACCGGGATCTTGAGCACGCCCGAGGAGCGGATCTGGTCGAGCACGGCGGACGGATTGTCGTCGGCGACGGCCGCGGCCGGAGCGGCCAGAAGCGACAGCGCTACGGCGGCCGCGGCGAAAATCTTGGTCAGGCTGAACGATATCATTGGTGCGCCCCTTCTTTTGTTCAGAGTGCTAGCGGCTGAGGAATCCCCCCGACAGCGGATCGCCGCTCTCGAAGAAGATCGTTTGCGCCGAGGTGATGAAGGCGGAGCCTTTGATCTCGACGATTGCGGCATCCCGCTCCCCGACCTTGACCATTTCGGACAGGCGGGCTTCGAACGGGATGCCGAATATGTTGCGGGCGCGATAGACGTCGCCGGGCTTGAGGACGCCGGTGTGCAGGAGGTGCGCCATGCGCGCCGCCGTGCCGGTTCCGCAGGGCGAGCGATCGAACTTGTTGGACTCCAGCACCAGAAGATGCGTGGCGCTGTCGGGCGCGTCGGCGGCGTGGAACAGGACGCTGGGCGCCGCCGCGCCGGCGAAGAGCGGGTTGCCGGCGACGGCCTCCTTGATGGCGCTCTTGATCGCCGCGCCGGCCAGCATCAGCTTAGACGCCTGGTCGGGGACAAGTTCCAGCCCGAGCCCGGCGGCGTCGACCATGGCGTACCACATGCCGCCATAGACGATGTCGGTGGTCACGCGGCCGACGCCGGGGACGTCGAGGGCAAGCCCTTCCAGGCCGACATGGCCCGGCACGTTGCGGATGGTGACGGCGTCGAGCGTGCCGTCCTCGCCCCAGACGAGACCGACGGTGACGATGCCGGCCGGCGTCTCCAGCGTAAAGCTGTCGCCGGTCGAGGGGCTGATCTCGCCGGTGAAGGCGAGCGTCTTGGCAAGGCCGATCGTGCCGTGCCCGCACATGTCCAGATAGACGTAGGACGAGATGAAGAATGCGCCGTAGTCGGCGAGTTCGGAAGGGACGGGCACCAGCCCGACCATGGCCGCATGGCCGCGCGGCTCGTGCAGCAGGGCCGGGCGCAAATGGTCGAAGCGGGTGCGGAAGTCGTCGCGGCGCTCCCGCACGGTCCTGCCGTTCAGCCTCGGAATGCCGCTGAAGACGACGCGTGTCGGATGACCGGCCGTATGGCTGTCGACGACGGAGAATGACGCACTCAGGGATACCATGAAAACTCAGCTTCCGAAGGAGTTCCGCACTTCGTCGCGCATGCTCTGCCAGATCTCGCGGATCAGCTTCTCGGTGACCGCCTGCGCGGCGGCGCCGTCGCTCTCCAGGATCGCATCGAAGATGCGCGTCGTGTCCTCGAGCGACAGCTTGATCATGTCGGGATTGCGCTGATAGGCGTGGAAGCGGTAGCGCAGGGCCTGCTTTTCGAGCCCGCGCAGCAGCCGCGACAGGGTCCGGTTGTCGGCCAGGTCGTAGATCATGAAGGAGCCGCGGACGTCGGCGGCAAAGAACCGGCGCACATCGCCGCTGGCCTGCGTTTCCGCCAGCTCGGCCTGCACGCCGCGCAATTCCTGCTTGCGCTCGATCTCGGTGGATTCGGCCGCCTGCCGCGCCACCAGCCCTTCGAGGGCGATGCGGCAGGTGTAGACCTCGTCGAAATCGCGCTGCGACATCGGCGCCACCCAGATGCCGCGCCGCGGCTCGCGGATGACGAGGCCGTCGCGCTCCAGCAGGCGCAGCGCTTCGCGAACGGGCGAGCGGCTCACCCCGTAGCGCTCGGCGACGTCCTCTTCGGTCAAGCGCTCCTCGGACTTCAGGCGACCCATGACGATCTCCTCCTCGAGCATCTCGGCAAGGCTCTCGGGGATGGCCACGGTCAGACGTGATGGACGTTGCAAAAGCATGTCGACACCATACTGTATACAATGTACAGGTCAAGCGGCGTCGCCGAGATTGTGTAAAGCTGGCGTTCCGGGCAGCCAGGAGCCGATCTCGCGTGATATGCGGCTGGCTTTGGCGCGAAGCCGAACGGAAGGAAAAAGCGATATGTACCTCGAGAAACTTGAACTCCTGATCGACGGCGTCTGGCGCCCGGGAAGCACCGGAGCGGGCGAAGACCTGATCAATCCGGCGACCGCCCAGACGATCGCCCGCCTGCCGCACGCCTCGGCAGCCGACCTCGACGAGGCGCTCGCGGCATCGGCCAGGGGTTTCAAGGTGTGGAAGGCGATGACCGCGATCCAGCGCTTCGCCGTGATGAACAAGGCGGCCGACCTGATCGAGGCACGCAAGGCCGAGATCGCCCGCACGCTGACGATGGAGAACGGCAAGCCGCTGGCCGAGGCCCTTGGCGAGGTGCAGTTCTCCGCCGACGTGACTCGCTGGTACGCCGAGGAAGGCAAGCGCGCCTACGGCCGCATCGTGCCGGCCCGTCTGCCTGGCGTGCGCCAGATGGTGTTCAAGGAGCCCGTCGGACCGGTTGCCGGCTTCGCCGCATGGAACTTTCCCGCCAGCAACGTCATCCGCAAGATCGCCGGCGCGCTCGGCGCCGGGTGCTCCATCATCATCAAGCCGGCGGAAGAGACGCCCGGCACCGCAGTCGCCTTCGGCCGCTGCTTCCAGGATGCGGGCCTTCCGGCCGGCGTGCTCAACATCGTCTTCGGCATTCCCGCCGAGGTCTCGTCGCACCTCCTGTCCTCGCCGATCCCGCGCAAGGTGTCGCTGACCGGCTCGACCGCCGTCGGCAAGCTCCTGCAGAAGCAGGCGGCCGACACGCTGAAGCGCTGCACCATGGAACTGGGCGGCCATTCGCCGGTGATCGTCCATGCCGACGCGAATCTCGAAAAGACGCTGGACACGGTCGTCGCCTTCAAGTTCCGCAATGCCGGTCAGGTCTGCACCTCGCCGACCCGCTTCTACGTGCATGAGTCGCTTTACGAGCCCTTCATCGACGGCTTCGCCACCCGCACCCGCAGGATACGCATCGGCAACGGCCTCGACGAGGGCACGCAGATGGGGCCCATGATCGCGCCGCGCCGCCTCGACGTGATGGACTCCTTCGTGGCCGACGCCAGGGCCAAGGGCGCGGAAATCGTCACCGGCGGAGAGCGCATCGGCAACCAGGGCTATTTCTATGCGCCGACCCTGATGAAGAACGTGCCGGACGACGCCCTCATCATGTCGGAAGAGCCGTTCGGGCCGCTTGCGCCGACGACGACGTTCTCGACCTTCGACGAGGTCATCGAGCGCGCCAACAGCCTGCCCTTCGGTCTTGCCTCCTTCGTCTTCACGCAAAACGGCACGCTTGCGCAGAAGACCGAAATGGCTCTCGAAGCCGGCATGGTCGGTGTAAACCACATGATGGTGTCGACGGCGGAGACGCCTTTCGGCGGCATCAACGAATCCGGCTACGGCTCTGAATCGGGCATCGAAGGCCTGGAGGCATACCTGCGCACGAAGTTCGTCACCGAGATCTGACCAGAAACTTGCGCCGCGGCCCGCCTACCGCCGCGGCGCATTCCGGGCATTCCCGCCGGTACCCCGGCTTCCACGAGCGCGCCAAAAACGCAGTCTGAAGCAAGGCGGCAGACCAATTCGCGATCACATTTTCGCGATCAGGCGCGGCACGGTTGCGGCACTGGAGCGCGATTCCGGCAGGTCCGACTTGCCGTAAAATCGTTTACCTTGTTCTATAGGTTTTTCGGGCGGCAATTGACCTTTGGTCAGGTTGCTGCCATTGCGTGTCGAAGCGTGTCCGCGGGCAATCTGGGGTAGCATGCGATGGTACGTCGGGTCTTTGAGGCAAGGTCCGTTCGTTCGGATGAGCCGGCATTGCACAATCGTGATCACCGGCTGGCGCTTTCCCGTTCATTGATTCGGTTGCAGCGTAGTCTGATCGGGATCGGCGCGGTTGCCGCGCTGCTCTCCCTAGGCATGACGTCGGCCTACGCCAATGCCTGCGCCGACCTGCTCGCCCGCGCCGCGCGCGGCGGTGCAAGCGCGCAAAGCGTGGCGCTGTCCAAGCAGCTCTCCGCGATCCAGGCCCTCGAGCGCAAGCGTCAGTGCTCGTCCAGGGGTACCGGCGGCCTCTTCAACCCCTGCGCCGATCTCGCCAACCGCAAGGCCGACGTGCAGCGCCAGCTGGCCCGGTCGCAGGGCGGCAACCAGGCGGCGCTGCGCGCGCGCATCGCCGCTCTCGGTTGCGGCAAGCCGCAGCAGCGCAAGGAACGCCGCGAGGTGGTGGAAGCTTCCGTCAAGCGCGCGGCGCCGGCCCGTTCCGGTCCATCCATCGATACGGGCGTGATGCTGTTCTGCGTGCGCGTGGAGGATGGCTATTTCTTCCCGGTCCCCGGGTCGCAGTTCATCGATTCCAGGGACTACAAGCAGGCCGTCGACCAGTGCAGCTACATCTGCCGCGGCAGCCAGACCTCGGTCTACCGGCTCGACGACCCGGAACTGGAGACAGAGGAGATGATCTCGGTCGACACCGGCAGGCCGTACAAGGAATTGCCGACCGCGTTCGCCTATCGCAACAGGACGGGCTTCGAAGCCTGCGATTTCCAGGGCTATCATCGCCGCGTCAACGAGGCGCGCGCCAGAACGGTGACGCCGTTCAACATGAAGAACGCCGTCATCCCGCTGCCGAGGGAGCGTCCCGACGAGCCCGTGCCGCTGATGGCGCTGACGGGCGATAACCAGGCGCCGGTGGTCGACTTGCCGGCTGACCGCAAGGTCCGGGTCGTTGGCCCCAATTTCTTCCCGAACTGATCCCTGTCGGTCGGCCTCCGAATCCTCTTGAGTTGACCCAGCGTCAGGAGCGGCGCGCGAGGTTGCGTGGCGCGTCCTGGCACGGTCCCGGCACGTCCCGATGCAACGGGTCGTGCTCCGGACAACAAGGATGGGAGGAAGAAAGATGCCTGGTGTGACCGAAAGCCTGCTGCGGACCTATGCCGACTCCGACGGGCTGGCGCTGGCCGGACTGGTGCGCAAGGGCGAGGTGTCGCCGGGCGAACTCGTCGAGGCCGCCGTGGCGACCATCGAGAAGCTCAATCCGGAGCTGAACGCGGTCGTCCACAAGCTCTACGACATCGGCCGCATGGCCGCCGTCGCCGTCGATCGCGAGGCACCGTTTGCCGGCGTCCCATATCTGCTGAAGGAACTCGCCACCTCCTGGAAGGGAACTCCCAACACCAACTCGTCCGTCTACCTCAAGGATGTCGTCGCCGATTTCGACGCCGAGGTGGTGACCCGCATCAAGAAGGCCGGGTTCCTGCTGGTCGGCAAGTCGAACGCGCCGGAAAACGGCTGGTCGATCTCGACCGAGCCGAAGCTCTACGGCGCCACCGTCAATCCCTGGCGCGCCGACGTGACGGCTGGCGGGTCGAGCGGCGGCTCCTCGGCGGCGGTCGCCGCGCGCATGGTGCCGGTGGCAGAATCGAGCGACGCCGCCGGCTCGATCCGCGTGCCCGCCTCCTGCTGCGGCGTGCTCGGCCTGAAGCCGTCGCGCGGCCGCGTCACCATGGCCCCCTTCGGCGACGTCTGGCACGGCTGCGCCTATTTCCTGGCCAACACCCGTACGGTTCGCGACACCGCCGCCTATCTCGACGCGGTCGCCGGCGCGCTGCCGGGCGATCCGTATCAGCCGCCGGTGCCGGAAAAGTCATGGCTGGAGCTGTCGCGGCGTTCGCCCCGCAAGCTGCGTGTCGGCTTTACCGTGACGCCGCCGCACGGCCGGCCGATCGATCCCGAGGTCCGGCGGGCCGTTCTCGACACCGCCAGGCTGCTGGAGCAGATGGGCCATGACGTCGAGGAGCACGACATGAGCCTCGACGCCGACAGGATCTGGCGCACCTACACGAACATGAGCTGCGTGCAGACTGCGGCGGTCTTCGACTGGCTCGAGGGCGCTCTCGGCCGCCCGGTGACCAGGAACGACGTCGAGCCGATCACCTGGGCGATCATCGAACGCGGCCGCGCCGCCAGTGGTATCAGCCACATCTCCGACGTCGAGGCGGTGCGCCAGGCCAGCCGCGCCATCGCGACGGATCTGGATGGCTACGACATCTATCTCACACCGACGCTGACGCAACTGCCGCGGCCGGTCGGCTTCTACGACATGTCGATGACCGATCTCGACGCCTACAACGATCTCTGGACGGATTCGGTGTTCATGTTCCCGTTCGACATATCGGGGCAACCGGCCATGTCGATCCCGCTCGCCATGTCCGAAAGCGGCGTGCCGATCGGCGTGCAGGCCGTCGGCCGCTACGGCGACGAGGCGACGGTGCTGGCGCTTGCCGCAGTGCTGGAGCAGGAGATGCCGTGGAAGGACCGCCGGCCGAAAGTGTCGGCCTGAGTTCAAGGGGAGGGCACCCGAGCGGTAGCGACGAGGAAGGACATCGCCGCCCCGCTCGGCGATAAACCGCGGTGTCAGAGCTGCGCCTCGACGGCGGCCTTGTCTATGATCGACCAGACTTCAACGATCTTTCCGTCCCGGAACTCATAAAAGACGTTCTCGCCGAAGGATACTCTCTTCCCATTGACCTCGAGGCCGAGGAACGAGCCTTTCGGCGAACAGTCGAATGCCAGCCGGCTCGCTACATAGGGCGGGTCGGACATCAGCAGCCGGATGTCGAACCGTAGATCCGGGATGTCGCGAAAATCCCGCTCCAGCATCTCGCGATATCCCGACAGGCCGATCCGCCGGCCGTTGTAGCGCACGTCCTCGTCGACGAAACGTCCGAGATCCGGCCAGTCCTGCCGGTTCAGGCAGGTTATGTAGCCTCGGTAGAGGCCGGAGAGATCGGCTTTCGTCATGGTGCGGCTCCGATGGCTGAAGACTGTTTGGAGGACCAGCCATTTCTCCAGCCGAGAATAGCCCACCGGAAAAGGCAATGCTCCTTTTGTGCGGCCTTTTCCCAAGCTCGACGTGACGCCGACAGTCAGACGAGCAACGCCATGGTGCCTTCATCGGGCGCGTTGACAGGCGTGAAAAATTTTGCAACCTTTGCAAAAAATATCAGTCCGCAGCAGAAAAACCTGGACGATGTCAGGGACGGGAAACGGCCTCCTTCGCGACGACGAAAGCAGCATGGCGACGCGTGCCGCCTGGCTGCATTATGCTGGCGGCCTGACCCAGTCCGAAGTCGCCAAGCGTCTCGGCCTGACCAGCCTGAAGGCGCATCGCCTGATCACCAAGGCCAACCAGGACGGGCTGGTGAAGGTCTATATCGACGGCGACGTTTCGGAATGCGTGGCGCTGGAGACCGAACTCTGCTCCCGCTACAGCCTCGACTATTGCGAAGTGGTGCCGGAGTTCGACGACGAGGATCTGCCGCTGAAGGCGCTGGGCGTCGCCGGCGCCCAGTATCTGAAGCGCGAGATCGAGCGCGGCGACCGGATCATGATCGGCGTCGGCCATGGCCGCACGCTGGCCGCCTGCGTGGAGTATCTGCCGCGGACCGCTGCGCCGACGGCGCGTTTCGTCTCGCTGCTCGGCGGGCTGACGCGCAAATTCTCGGCCAATCCGCACGACGTGATCCATCGGCTGGCCGAACGCACCGGCGCCGAGGCCTATGTCGTTCCCGTGCCGATGTTCGCCAACACGGTCGAGGACCGCCAGGTTCTGCTCGGCCAGAAGGGCGTGGCCGAGGTGTTCGACCTGGCCCGGACCTCCGACCTGCTGCTCGCCGGCATAGGCACGACCGAGCGGCAGGCGTCGCTGGTGGCGACCGGCATGGTCGAGCGGCCGGAAATGGAGGAGGTGAAGCGCGGCGGCGGCGTGGGCGAGCTGCTCGGCCATTTCTTCGATGCCGACGGCGCGCCGTTCGAGGCGCCGCTGTCGAGCCGGGTGATGGCGCTCGGCCGCGAGGATTTGAGGAACCGCCGGATCGTCGCCGTGGCCGGCGGCAAGGTGAAGATCCGGGCCGTCCGTTCGGTGCTGGAGAGCCGCTATCTGCGCGGCCTCATCACCGACGAGCGGACGGCGCGGTCGCTCGTGGAGGCTAAGCCGGTCGGGTAGCCGGCAAACATTGGCAACGGAACTACCCTGTGGAGGAGAATGGAAGATGTATGAGAGAGAGAAAGACCTCGTTGACGCGTTCATTCGCGGGCAGGTGGATCGTCGCGGCCTGATCAAGGGCCTCGGTGCGCTCGGCCTGACGGCCGCCATGGGCGGCACGCTGCTCGCCATGGCGCAGAGCCGCGCCATGGCCGCCGACTTCGACTGGCAGGCGCACAAGGGCAAGTCGCTCAAGCTCTTGCTCAACAAGCATCCCTATGCCGACGCCATGATCGCCAACCTGCAGGCCTTCAAGGACCTGACGGGGATGGAGGTCACCTATGACGTGTTCCCGGAAGACGTCTATTTCGACAAGGTGACGGCGGCGCTGTCGTCGGGCTCGTCGGAATACGATGCCTTCATGACCGGCGCCTACATGACCTGGACCTACGGCCCGGCCGGCTGGACCGAAGATCTCAACCAGTGGATCAAGGATCCGGCCAAGACCAGCCCGACCTATGCCTGGGACGACGTGCTCGAGGGCGTGCGCAAGTCCTGCGCCTGGAACGGCCAGCCCGGCGGCACGCTCGGATCCGACGATGCCAAGCAGTGGTGCATTCCGTGGGGCTTCGAGCAGAACAACATCACCTATAACAAGGAGATGTTCGACAAGGTCGGCGTGCAGCCGCCGAAGGACCTCGACGACCTCGTCGCGGTGGCGGCCAAGCTGACCAAGGACGTCGGCAACAACGTCTACGGCGTCGGCGTGCGCGGCTCGCGCTCCTGGGCGACGATCCATCCGGGCTTCCTCTCGGCCTACGCCAATTTCGGCCAGAAGGACCTCAACGTCACCGACGGCAAGCTGTCGGCAGCCATGAACACGGCCGAATCGAAGGCCTTCCACGCCAAGTGGGTCGAGATGATCCAGAACAGCGGCCCGAAGGACTGGTCGACCTACACCTGGTATCAGGTCGGCACCGACCTCGGCGCCGGCGCCTCGGCGATGATCTTCGACGCCGACATCCTCGGCTATTTCCAGAACGGCGGCACCAAGGAAGCCGGCAAGCTCGCCTTCCACGGCTTCAAGGCCAACCCGGCGGCCGAGGCGCCGACGCCGAACATCTGGATCTGGTCGCTGGCCATGTCGTCCTTCGCCAAGGACAAGGACGCCACCTGGTACTTCCTGCAGTGGGCCTCGAGCGTTGAGCACGCCATCTTCGGCGCCACCAAGCACGATTTCGTCAACCCGGTCCGCAACGCGGTCTGGAAGGACGAGATGTTCGTGGAGAAGCTGAAGAAGTACCCCGGCTATTTCGAGATGTTCACGGCCTCGGCTCCGGGCGCCTCGATCAAGTTCACGGCGCAGCCGCTGTTCTTCGACCTCACCACCGAATGGGCGGCGACGCTGCAGAAGATGGTGGCCAAGCAGGTGCCGGTGGACGAGGGTCTCGACCAGCTCGCGCAGAGCATCGACGGGCAGCTCAAGGACGCCGGCCTGGGTTGATCCGGGTCTCGGACCGGCCGCGGTGCGGCCGGTCCGGACGCCATCGATCCAATGTCATGTACCAGCGGCGCATTGCGCAGCTGACCGCCCGGCCGGCCGCCGCTCCCTGTCGGGCCGGCCGGGCGCCTCTTCAAATCCGGAGCCGTGAATGACCGCCGCTGCCACTGCCCGCGCACGACCGTCGGGTTTCCGCATCAGCAAGCGCGTGCTGCCCTATGTCCTCAGTTTGCCGGCTTTGCTCGTCTGCATCGGCATCCTGATTCCGTTCCTAACGGCCGCCTGGTACTCGCTGCACCGCTACCGGCTGAGCCAGCCCTGGGGCTATAAGTTCATCTGGTTCGACAATTACGCAGCCTTCTTCACCGATCCGAAGTTCTGGAACACGCTGCAGATCTCGCTCACCTACGCGGCGACCACGGTGGTGCTGGAGTTGCTGCTTGGCCTCGGCATCGCCTTGCTGCTGCAGAAGCGCACGACGCTGAACAACTTCATCTCGATCATGCTGCTGCTGCCGCTGATGACGGCGCCGGCGCTGGCCGCGCTGATGTGGAAGCTGATGACCAATCCCGGCTTCGGCATCCTTTCCTATTTCGCTAGCCTGATCGGCCTGCACGATTTCCGCTGGGCCTCGTCGCCCTCGACCGCGCTGTTCACGGTCGTCCTGGTCGACATCTGGGTCTACACGCCCTTCATCATGATCCTGCTGCTCGCCGGCCTGCGGTCGCTGCCGACGCAGCCCTTCGAGGCGGCCGCCCTCGACGGGGTGCCGCGAACCTTCGTGTTCTTCCGCATCACCCTGCCGATGCTGACGCCCTACATCCTGACGGCGACGCTGTTCCGCCTGCTCGATTCGATCCAGCAGTTCGACATCATCTACGCCATGACCCAGGGCGGGCCGGGCGACACGCTGACGGTGTTCCAGGTCGAGGCCTATCTCAACTTCTTCCAGTCGACCAATGTCGGCCGGTCGGCGGCGCTGATGATCATCTTGTGGGCGATCACCTACTTCCTGTCGAACATCTTCATCAAGAACTGGCTGCGCCTGCGCGAGCGCGCCCGCGGCAACGGCTGAGGGGAGGCTGTCATGGAACATACGTCCACCCTCGAACGTGTGCTGCGCGGCGCAGCGCTGGCGCTGGTCGTCATCTTCTTCATGTTTCCGCTGTTCTGGATCTTCATGATGTCGTTCCAGACCAACGAGACGATCCTGCGCATTCCGCCGTCGATCGTGTTCGAGCCGACGCTGTCCAACTATGCGGCGCTGATCACCGGCCGGCTGGAGACGGCGGCCGGTACGCTGGAGATCAACTTCCTGCGCACCCTGTGGAACTCGGTCTTCCTGTCGGTGACCTCGGTGGCGGTGGCGCTGCTGCTTGGCGTGCCGGCGGCCTATGCCTTCGCCAGGCACAAGTTCCGCGGCTCCGAGGACATCGCCTTCACGCTTCTGTCCTTCCGTTTCGCGCCGCCTCTGCTGGTGCTGCTGCCGCTGACCATCTATTTCCAGCAACTAGGCCTTTCCAACACCTATTTCGGCCTGGTCTGGGTCTACCAGCTCATCTGCCTGCCGCTGATCCTGTGGATCGTGCGCGGCTATTTCGAGGACATCTCGGCCGACGTCGAATATGCCTATCGCATCGCCGGCCATTCGTGGTTCGCGACCTTCCGCAAGATCGCGCTGCCGCTCGCCGGGCCTGGCATCGCGGCGGCCGGCCTGCTCGCCTTCATCTTCGCCTGGAACAATTTCGTCTTCGCCCTGGTGCTCGCCTCGGCCGACAAGCAACCGGTCACGGTCGGAGCGCTCGCCTTCGTCACCGCCAGCGGCATTCAGTACGGCCAGATCGCCGCGGCGATCGTGCTGTCGATCACGCCGACGCTGGCGCTCGCGCTCTACGCCCAGCGTTATCTGGTCGAGGGCCTGTCACTCGGCGCGGTCAAGGGGTAGCGGCATGGCAACGCTCGAACTGAAGAACATCGTCAAGCGCTACAAGGGTCAGGCCGTCCTCGACGACGTGACGCTGAAGGTTGCGGACGGCGAGACGGTCGTGCTGTTCGGCCCGTCCGGCGCCGGCAAGACCGTGCTCCTGCGCCTCATCGCCGGCGTGGTCGACCCCGACGAGGGCGCGATCCTCATCGGCGGCGAGGACGTCACCGACGTCGACGCGGAGTATCGCGGCGTCGGCATGGCATTTCAGAATTTTGCGCTGTTCCCGCATATGAGCGCCTTCGACAACATCGCCACTCCGCTCGAGGCAAGGCGGCAGGCGCCTGGCGCCGTCAAGGCGGGCGTGGAAAGCGTGGCGAAGTTGCTGAAGATCGACCACGTGCTCAGCCACAAGCCGCGTGCCCTCTCCAACGGCCAGAAGCAGCGCACCGCGCTCGGCCGGGCGCTGGCAGGCTCGCCGCCGGTGCTGCTGCTCGACGATCCGCTGCGCAATGTCGACGCAAAGCTGCGCTTCGAGATGCGGCTGGAGCTGCCGCGCCTGCTCGACACGCAGGGCGCGACGGTCGTCTACGTCACGCAGGACTACAAGGAGGCGATGGCGCTCGGCGACCGCATCGCTGTGATGTCGCAGGGGCGCATCCGCCAGCTCGGCACGCCCGAGCAGATCTATCTCGAGCCCGCCACCATCGAGATTGCCCGGCTGTTCGGCGATCCGACCATCAACCTGCTCGACGTCAAGCCGGCCAAGGATGGACGCGGCGTCTATGTCGGCCTGTCCAACGTGCAGGTGCATCTGGCCGGTCCGTTCGAGCAGGCGGTGGGCCGCGACTGCGTGATCGGGCTGCGGCCGGAGGCGCTTTCGTTCGTGCGCGCCGATGCGCCGGCGGCGGTGCCGGTTACGGTCGAGGCCGAGACGCCGCTCAACGAGAAGACGGTTACGCTGGTGCGCACCGTGCGTGGCCGCGAGATCCTGGTGTCGCGTCCGGCCGGAACGCCGGGACCGGTGAGCGGCAATGCGCATATCGCCGTCAATCCGAAGAGCGCGCTGCTGTTCGACCGTGCCACCGGCGACCGGATCGGCGCGAACAAGGTGGTGACGCTGAAGAGCGGAGAAGCGGCATGAGTGTTGATGCAGTCGACCTCGTTCAGCATCGTGGTCCTTCGCACCCCCCTCTGTCCTGCCGGACATCTCCCACTCCAGGGGGTAGATTGGCAGCTTTGACGACGCTGTGCTTCCGGCAACGCCGGCGATTGGCGAAATCAATGCGGCCGGCTGATCTCCCCCCTTGCGGGGGAGATGTCCGGCAGGACAGAGGGGGGTGTCACAAGGAACCGACGGTGGAGACGTTCTCATGACCACCATCCTCTCCATCCAGAACGTCGACAAGTTCTACGGTCCGATTGACCGCGGTGTCCACGCCGTCAGGCAGCTCTCCATTGACATTCCTAAGGGCGAGATCGTCGCCCTGCTCGGCTCGTCCGGCTGCGGCAAGACATCGACGCTGCGCATGATCGCGGGCTTCGAGGAGGTGTCGCGCGGCACCATCGCCATCGCCGGGCGACCGGTGCACATGCTGGCGCCGGTCAAGCGCAACGTCGCTATGGCCTTCGAGGGCTACTCGCTCTATCCGCCGCTCACCGTGCGCGAGAACATCGGCTTCGCGCTCAAGGCGGCGCGGCTCGGCAAGGCGGCGGTCGAGAAGAAGGTGGTGGAGATCGCCGGGTTACTCGAGATCGAAGACATCCTCGACCGCTATCCGAGCTCCATCTCCGGCGGCCAACAGCAGCGCGCCAGCCTCGGCCGCGCGCTGGTGCGCGATGCCGACCTGCATCTGCTCGACGAGCCGATGGGCCAGCTCGAACCGCAATTGCGCGCCGTGCTGCGCGGCCGCATCAAGCATTTCATCAAGGAGCGCGGGCTGACGGCGATCCTGGTGACCCACGACCAGACCGAGGCCAACGCGCTGGCCGACCGCATCGCCGTGATGGAAGGCGGCGTGCTGCAGCAGTTCGACGCGCCGCAGACCATCAAGGAGCGGCCGGCCAACCTATTCACCGGCACCTTCGTCGGCGAGCCGCCGATGAACGTCTTCGAGGCTTTCGTGACCGGCGAGAGCGACCGCATAAAACTGCGGCTGCCGGACGGGATTGCCCTCGACTATGAGCAGGGCGCCTTTGCCGGTGACGTCCGCGACGCGATGCTGCGGCGCCAGCGCGTGGTGATCGGCATCCGGCCTTATGCGGTGCGCCGCGCCAGGGACGGCATGCCGGCCACCGTTTCCGCCAACCAGTGGCTTGGCGACCAGACCCACATCGCCGCCGACTTCGCCGGCGGCTCGCTGGTGCTGGTCGAGCATGACCGCACCCGGCTGGAGCGTGGCGAGCGCATCGGTATCCGCATCGATCCGCAGAACCTTCACGTCTTCGACGCCGGCTCGGGCGCGGCGATCTCGCACGGCTCGGAGCTGGCCTGATGTCGCGGTTGTCTGGATGGAAGTTCACCCCCACCCCTAGCCCCTCCCCCCAAGGGGGAGGGGGACTTTGCGGCCGCCATGCCGCACAAGACCGACGACAGTCGGTGCCTTGCGGAGCCGCAAGCCGGTCCCCCTCCCCCTTGAGGGGAGGGGCTAGGGGTGGGGGTAAACATCGAGCGACACGCCAGCAATCTGGAGCGACCGCATGAATACCGCTCCGGACGTGCTCATCGGCATCGATGCCGGCACCTCGGTCATTAAGTCGGTGGCCTTCGACCTCTCCGGTCGGCAGATCGCCTGCACGGCGCTGCCGAACCGTTACGAGACGATCCCCGGCGGCGGCGCCGAGCAGGATCTGGCGCGCACCTGGGCGGACGCCGCGACCACGCTGCGCCTGCTCTGCGACGAGGTGCCGGATCTGGCGCGGCGCACGGCGGCGATCGCCGTTACCGGCCAGGGCGACGGCACGTGGCTGATCGACAAGGACGGCGAGCCGGTCGGCAAGGGCTGGCTGTGGCTCGATGCGCGCTCCGCCTCGATCGTCGAGGACATCCGCGCGCGTCCGGAGGACCGGCTGCGCTACGAAAGGACCGGCACGGGCCTCGCCGCCTGCCAGCAGGGGCCGCAGCTCAGGCTGATTGAGCGGACGACGCCGGAGCGCCTGCAGCGCGCCGCGACCGCCTTCCACTGCAAGGACTGGCTCTATTTCAAGCTCACCGGCGAGCGCGCCAGCGACCCGTCCGAGGGCTGCTTCACCTTCGGCGACTTCGCCGCCAGGCGTTATTCCGACGAGGTGATCGATATCCTCGGGCTGACGCATCTCAGCCGGCTGCTGCCGGAGATCGTCGACGGCGCGGGGCGAAGCACCGCGCTCACCAACGCCGCAGCCGGCATGACCGGGCTGCTGCCCGGCACCCCCGTGGTGCTGGGCTATGTCGACGTCGCCTGCACGGCGCTGGGTGCCGGCCTGTTCGACCCCGCCGCCAGGCCGGGTTGTTCCATCATAGGCTCGACCGGCATGCATATGCGGCTCGCGCTCGGCGCCGACGACGTGCAGCTCAACAACGACCGCACCGGCTACACCATGTGCATGCCGGCGCCGGGCGTCTGTGCGCAGATGCAGTCGAACATGGCGGCGACGCTCAACATCGACTGGGTGCTGGGGCTGGCCGCCGGCATCCTCGCCTCGCAGGGCATCAGCCGCTCCTCCGCCGAGATGATCCCGCTGATCGACGAGTGGATCGCGACCTCCGAGCCGGCGTCGCTGCTTTACCAGCCCTACGTCTCCGAGGCGGGCGAGCGCGGGCCCTTCGTCGATGCCAACGCCCGCGCCGGCTTCATCGGCATATCGAGCCGGCACGGTTATGGCGATCTGGTGCGCGCCGTCTTCGAGGGGCTGGCCTTCGCCGCGCGCGACTGCTACGCGGCGGCCGGCCCGCTGCCGGGCGAGGTGCGGCTGACCGGTGGCGCCGCGCGCAGCAGTGCGCTGCGACGGATTCTCGGCGCGGCGCTTGGGTCGAAGGTACGCACCAGCAAGCGCGAGGAGGCGGGAGCGGCAGGCGCCGCGATGATCGCCGCCGTTTCCATTGGCCTCTACCCGTCGATGGAGGCCTGCGCGGCCGAATGGGTCGCGCCGCTGCTTGGCCCGGCCGAGGAGCCGGATGCGACACTGGCTGACATTTACGAGAAAGCCTATCCCGCCTATGCGCAGGCGTGGCGGGCGCTGCGCCCGGTATGGCGGACGATGGCGCGGGAGCACTGAAATGACACGCAAGATCGCGATCATCGGCGATCGTTTCATGCTGCCGGAGGTGTTTCGGCAGGAGATCGAGAAGGCCTGCGGCGACGGCCTCGACATTCGGACGCTGGAGCAGCCCTGGCCGGACGAGCCGATGGAGCACGGCTATGCGGTGAACGGCCTCGACGGGCTGAAGGAGTACTTTGGCGATCCCGACGACGTGGTCGGCTTCATCGGTGACGCCGAGGTCCTGGTGACGCAGCTCGCGCCGCTGTCGGACGGCATGATGAAGCGCCTGCCCGACCTCAGGCTGGTCGCCGTGTCGCGCGGCGGGCCGGTCAACATCGATATCGCCGCGGCGAGGCGCAATGGCATCAAGGTCGTCAACGTGCCCGGCCGCAACGCCAGCGCGGTCGCCGAGTTCACCCTCGGCGCGATCCTGGCCGAGACCCGGCTGATCCGCGTTGGCCACGAGTCGCTGCGCGCCGGCGAATGGCGCGGCGATCTCTACCGCGCCGACCGCACCGGCCGCGAGCTGTCGGAGATGACCGTCGGCGTGGTCGGCTACGGCAACATCGGCACCAAGGTGGTGAAGTTGCTGCGCGCCTTCGGCACCAAGGTGCTCGTCGCCGACCCCTATGTGCAGCTCAGCGCCGAGGACCGCAATGCGGGGGTCGAGCTGGTGGCGCTCGACGAGCTTCTGTCGCGCTCCGACGTGGTGACGCTGCATTCACGCGTGAGCGAGGAGACGAAGCACATCATCAACCGCGACACGATCGCGAAAATGAAGCCGGGCGTGATCTTCGTGAACACCGCGCGCGGTCCGCTGGCCGACTACGATGCGCTCTACGAGGCGCTGGTGTCCGGCCATATCGGCAGCGCCATGCTGGAGACCTTCGCTGTCGAGCCGGTGCCGGCCGACTGGCCGCTGCTGAAGCTGCCCAACGTGACGCTGACACCGCATATCGCCGGCGCCTCGGTGCGCACGGTGACCTATGCGGCGGAAAAGGCGGCCGAGGAGGTGCGGCGATATCTGGCGGGGCAGCCGCCGGTCAATCCGTGTTGAGTGCCGGACGATGGTTGCAGTAATAGAACGGTCACCGCCGGAGTACGGCCGCACCGGTACGGCATGGATCCTAGGGTCTCCGCCTCCGCTTCGCTCCGACTCTCGCCCTAGGATGACGAATGGGAGGGGTGCCTCCGCCAGTCTCCGACGTCGGCGATTGGCCGCAAAACCCTATTGTCTTCGTCATCCTAGGGCAGAGCCGGAGCGAAGCGGAGGCGGAGACCCTGGGATCCATGCCGTACCGGTGCGGCCGTACTCCGGCGGTGAAAACAGAACCCCGGACCTTCGCCGCCCCTCATCCGGGGAGAAGAGTGCTGGCCGCGCCGCCGGCGGGTGCCGTCCATGACGGAGCCCGACACAGTCGATCTCTTCGTCGTCGGCGGCGGCGTCAATGGCGCCGGCATCGCCCGCGACGCGGCGGGGCGCGGCCTGTCGGTGGTGCTCGCCGAGAAGGACGACCTCGCGCAAGGCACCAGCTCGCGTTCGGGAAAGCTGGTGCATGGCGGGCTGCGCTATCTCGAATATTACGAGTTCCGGCTGGTGCGCGAGGCGCTGATCGAGCGCGAGGTGCTGCTCAATTCGGCGCCGCACATCATCTGGCCGATGCGCTTCGTGCTGCCGCACAGCCCCGACGACCGGCCGGCCTGGCTGGTCCGGCTCGGCCTGTTCCTCTACGATCATCTCGGCGGCCGCAAGCGGCTGCCCGGCACGCGCACGCTGAACCTGTGCACCGCGCCCGAGGGCGCGCCGATCGAGCCGGCTTTCACGAAGGCATTCGAATATTCTGACTGCTGGGTCGACGATGCCCGGCTGGTCGTGCTCAACGCGCTCGATGCCAGCGGGCGCGGCGCGCGCGTGATGACGCGCACCGCCTGCGTCTCGGCCCGCCGCGAGGGCGGCGCCTGGCTTGTCGAGACGCGCCACGGCCGCACCGGCGTCCGGCAGACCTGGCGGGCACGCGCCCTGGTCAACGCCGCCGGGCCGTGGGTGAACGACGTCATCGGCCATGTCGCCGGGGTGAACGCCGCGCGCGCCGTGCGCCTGGTCAAGGGCAGCCACATCGTCGTGCCGAAGTTCTGGGAAGGCCGGCAGGCCTATCTCGTGCAGAACACCGACAAGCGGGTGATCTTCATCAATCCCTATGAAGGCGACCTGGCGCTGATCGGCACCACCGACATTCCTTATTCCGGACGGCCGGAGGACGTCGTGGCCGGCGAGGACGAAATCGCCTACCTGATCAAGGTCGTGAACCGCTACTTCAAGCGCAAGCTTACGCGTGACGATGTGATCCACAGCTTCTCCGGCGTGCGGCCGCTCTACGACGACAACGCCGACAATCCGAGCGCGGTGACGCGCGACTACATCTTCGAGCTCGACGCCAGGGCCGGCGAGGCGCCGCTGCTCTCCGTCTTCGGCGGCAAGATCACCACCTTCCGCAAGCTGTCGGAGCATGCGCTGGAGAAGCTGAAGCCGTTCTTCCCGGCGATGCGCGGCAATTGGACCGCGGCGGCGCATCTTCCGGGAGGCGACCTGGCCGACGCGGACTTCGACCGGTTTCTTGGCGGGTTGCGCACCGCCTATCCGTGGCTGCCGGTCTCGCTGGCGAAGCACTATGCCCGCCTCTACGGGACGCGCACCGCCGCGCTGGTCGGCCGTGCCAAGTCGCTGGCCGACCTCGGCCGCCGCTTCGGCCCGGATTTCTACGAGCGCGAAGCGGCGTTCCTGACGGAAACGGAGTGGGCCGAGACGGCCGAGGATATTCTGGTGCGGCGCACCAAGCACGGGCTGCACCTCGACGATGAGGAGCGGGCCGCCTTCGAGGACTGGTGCGCCGGACGGCTGGCAAAGGCAGGATGATGACGGGGTTCAGGAATGATCGGGCCGCCGCGGAGTTCGCGGCGTTGAGGGCATTGTCGGCGCGCGTAGGCGCTGATCCGCTGCTGGTGCAGGCGGCGGGCGGCAACACCTCGCTGAAGGACGACGGCGTGCTGTGGATCAAGGCCTCCGGCACCTGGCTGATGCATGCCGGGCGCGACGACATCTTCGTGCCGGTAAAGATGCCGCCGCTGCGTCAGGCGGTGGCGGACCTCGACCCGGCGGCGGAGAAGGCCGAAGCCTTCGTCGTCGCCGACCTCAATCCGCTGGGGCTGAGGCCCTCCATCGAGACCACCGTGCATGCGCTGATGCCGCAGCGCGTCGTCGTCCATGTGCATTGCGTCGAGACCATTTCGCTCGCCGTGCGGTCGGATGCCGAGACCGTGGTCGGTGAGCGGCTGCGCGGGCTCGATTGGGTCTTCGTCCCTTATTGCCGGCCGGGCTTGCCGCTGGCGCGCGCCATCGCCGAGCGGCGGGGGCCGGAGACGAACGTCCTCGTCCTCGGCAACCACGGACTGGTGGTGGCGGCCGACACGGTGGCGGAAACGGAAGACCTGCTCGCCCGCGTCTGCGATCTACTGGCGCGGACACCGCGCCCGGCGCCCCAGGCCGATACGGACGCGCTGCTCCGGCTGGCCACAGGCAGCAACTATCGGCTGCCGGTATCGCCCGAAGCGCATGCGGCGGCGAGCGATCCGGCGAGCTGCCAGATCGCAGCCGGCGGAACGCTCTACCCGGATCATGTGATCTTCCTCGGCGATGGGTCGGTCGTCGCCGCGCCGGGCGAGACGGCGCAGGCCGTTGTGCACAGGCTTGCCGCCGAAGGGCGCGACGCACCGATGTCGATCCTGTTCCCCGGCAAGGGCGTGCTGATGCGCAACGACGCCAATGCCGGCGCCGAGGCGCTGGCCCGCTGCCTCGCCGACGTCACGGCGCGCATCGACGAGCATGCCAGCCTGCACTATCTCGCCGCCGCCGACGCCCACCAGCTTCTCAACTGGGATGCCGAGAAATACCGGCAGGAGCTGACCCGCCGCATGGAAGCCGCCCGGCAATGAGCCTCGTCGTCGGCATCGATGTCGGCACGTCGGGCGTGCGCGCCGTGGCGATGGACGCGTCGGGAGCGGTCGCCGCGCAGGCCGGCACCAGAATGGCAGAGCATGGCGAAAACGGCCGCGACCCGGCGGTATGGCTGCGCGCGCTGCAGGCTGCGCTCGGCGATCTGCTGTCGCGTATCGATCCTGCTGCGGTCGTGGCGCTCGCTGTCGATGGCACCTCCGGCACCATGCTGCCGATCGACCGCGACGGGCGGCCGCTGACCGATGCATTGATGTATTCCGATCCGGTCGCGGACGCCGGCATTCTCGCGGCGATCGCCGCGGCGGCGCCCGCCGAGAGCGCCGCGCACGGGCCGACATCCGGCCTCGCCAAGGCGATGCGTTTCGGCAGGACGCTGACGCCGTGGAGGGTCATCCACCAGGCCGATTGGATCGCCGGCCAGCTTTCCGGCCGCTTCGACGTCAGCGACGAGAACAACGCGCTGAAGACCGGATACGACCCGGTGGCGCGGCGCTGGCCTGACTGGATCGCGGCGGCCCGCGCCGATCCGGCACTGCTGCCCGAGGTGATGGCGCCGGGCGCGCCGGTCGGCCGCGTCCACACATTGGCCGCTCGGCGCTTCGGCCTGCGGACCGACGCGATCGTCGTTGCCGGCACCACCGACGGCTGCGCCTCGTTCCTTGCCACCGGCGCTGCGGAAATCGGCGATGGCGTGACGGCGCTCGGCTCGTCGCTGACTGTGAAGGTGCTGTCGGACAAGCCGATCTTCGCGCCGCGCTATGGCCTCTACAGCCACCGCATCGGCGACCGCTGGCTGGCCGGCGGCGCCTCCAACACCGGCGGCAAGGTGCTGGCCCACTATTTCCCGGTCGAGCGGATCGTGGCGCTGTCGGAGCGGATCGATCCGGAGCGGCGGAGCGGCCTCGACTACTATCCGCTGCTCGGCAAGGGCGAGCGGTTTCCGGTCGCCGACCCCGAGCTTGCGCCCCGCATGGAGCCGCGGCCCGACGACGACAGTCTGTTCCTGCATGGCATCCTGGAAGGCATCGCCGGTATCGAGGCGCGCGCCTACGCATTGCTCGCCGAACTCGGCGGACCGCGGCTCGCATCGCTGCGCAGTGTCGGCGGCGGCGCGGCGAATCCTGTCTGGACCGCAATTCGCCGGCGCCGGCTCGATGTGCCCTTCCTGCCGGCGCTATCCGAGGAAGCGGCTGCCGGAACGGCGCGGTTGGCGCTGCAGGGCGCGCGCGCCGAGGGATTGCTGTGAGCGCCGCGGCAAAAGCAGCCGGGGCGACCGGCCTTGCCGAACTGGCGGCGTGCTACGACGTCTTCTTCGTCGACCAGTTCGGCGTGCTGCATGACGGCAGCGCCGCCTATCCCGGTGCCATCGAGGCGCTGGCGCGGCTGAAGGCGGCAGGCAAGACGGTGGTGCTGCTCTCCAACTCCGGCAAGCGTGCCAGGCCCAACGAGGAGCGCATGGCCCGGCTTGGCTTCGATCCCGCTTCCTGGGACGTCTTCGTCAGCTCCGGCGAGGTGGCCTGGAAGATTTTTGCCGGCGAGATGGGTGAGCCGCGGCTCGCCCCCGGCACGAAATGCCTGCTGATTGCCCGCGACGGCGACAGGAGTGCGGTCGAAGGACTCGGCCTCGACATCGTGAATGATGCGGCGGCGGCCGAGATCGTGCTGCTCAGCGGCAGCGAGGGCGACCGCTTTCCGCTCGAGCATTATGCCGGGTTGCTTGCGCCGGCGGCGAAAGGCGGCGCGCGGCTCGTCTGCACCAATCCCGACAAGATCATGCTGACCGCCGTCGGCCCGCGCTTCGGCGCCGGCCGCATCGCCGAGCTCTATGCCGAGCTCGGCGGCACGGTCGAATGGATCGGAAAGCCGTATCCCGCAATCTACGAAGCGGCGCTGAAATTGGTCGGCGACCCCGAAAGGGCCCGCGTCGTCGGCATAGGCGACAGCATCGAGCACGACATCGCCGGCGCGAAAGGCGCTGGCTTGGCCGCGGCCCTGGTCAGATCGGGCGTTCTGGCCGATCTCGCGCCGGAGGGACTGGAGGCGCTCTATAGCGAGCATGGCGCGCGGCCGGACCATCTCCTCGCCTCGTTCGCTTTCGGTCGGTAAGGGGCGGGACGGTGTCCTCCACGCTCCCGCCCGGCACCAATCCGCCACTCTACCGCTTCGCCGATCCGGGGACCTCGCCGACGCGCTGGCCTGCGGTATCGGCATCCGCAGTCTTGCAACTGGCCGGCTCCTTAACCACCCGTAAACCTTCACTCGGCTGTCACATCATGCCCCTAGGTTGAAGCGACAGTTGATGGGGGCGTCGCGTGTCGGGATTTTTCTTTGCGTTTCGGCCGGACGGTCGGCGGGGCTTGCCGTTGTTGGCCCTGGCGGTTCTCATCGTCGCCGGTTCGATGCTCGCCTCCGTCGAGCGTTCCCAAGCCGAGCGCATCCAGGGTTCGGGTTCCACTTTCGCCTTTCCGGTCATCAGTGCGTGGACGAAGAGCTTCCTCGAGTTCCGGGCGGCTGGCAGCGATTTCGTCTTCGGCGACATCGGCGTCGACTATGAGCCGATCGGCTCGCTCGGCGGCGTCATGCGGCTCGCCCAGCCGGAGGTCGATTTCGCCGCGTCCGACGCGCCGTTCCCGCCGGAGGAACTGGCCAAGCTCGACCTCGCGCAGTTTCCGATCGTCATCGGCGGCCTGGCGGTGGTGGTCAACCTGGAGGCTGTCGAGCCCGGCCGGCTGAAGCTGAGCGGCGATGTCCTGGCGCAAATCTATCTCGGCAAGGTCACAAGCTGGAACGATCCGGCTATCGTCGCCGTCAACCCCGATCTCTCTCTGCCCGACCTGCCGATCGCCGTTGTCCACCGTGGCGACGGCTCCGGCTCGACGCTGACCTGGACGCGCTATCTCTCCGCCGCGAGCGCCGAATGGCGCGAGTGCGTGGGTGCCGACACCCTGGTCGAGTGGCCGAAGGGGACAGTCGCGGAAGGGACCGCCGGGATGATCGCCGCCGTCAAGCAGACCGCTGGCGCGATCGGCTACATGGAATTCGGCCAAGTCGGCCGCGCCGGGCTGGTCTATGCCCAGGTAGGCAATCGCAGCGGAAATTTCATCGCGCCCGGCGCCGAAATTTTCGCGGCGACGGCGGCCAAGGCCGCTTGGGACCCGGAGCGCGACTTCTATCTCGAACTCACCGAGGTCGACGCCGCGGACGCCTATCCGCTCACCGCCGCGACCTTCGTGATGATGCACAAGAGCGAGCGCTCGGTGGCACGGACCCGCCGCACCCTGTTCTTCCTGTCGCACGCGCTGGAGCGCGGCGGCGAGGAGGCGGCCGGGCTCGGCTACGTGCCCCTGCCGGAGCCTCTGGTGCGCAAGGTCAAGGACTATTGGCACAGCACCCTGCCGGGCGGCGCCGGGCTCTGAGCAGCACAAGCACGCCTGGACGATTTTCGGGCCGAAAGGATCCACACCATGGAAGTCGACTATTTCCGCGAGATCATCGTGCCGGTCATCGGTGGCCTCGGCATCTTCCTGCTTGGCCTCGAATTCATGTCGAACGGCATCCAGGCGCTCGCCGTCAACCGCATGCGCGCGCTGCTGGCCAAATTCGCGGGAACGCCGGTCAAGGGCGTGCTCGCCGGAACCGTGATCACCGGCGTCCTGCAATCGTCCACGGCGATGACAGTGATGGTGGTCGGCCTGGTGAATGCCGGCGTCGTGGCATTGCGCCCGGCGATCAGCGTCATCATGGGCGCCAATATCGGCACCACGCTTGGCAACGGGCTGATCGCGCTGCCGCTCGGGCCGCTCGGCCTGCTGTTCGCCGGCGTCTCCGCGCTGGTCTACGTCTTCTCCAAGAGCGAGAAGGTGCGCAACATCGCGCTCGCCTGCATGGGCTTCGGCCTGATCTTCTACGGCCTCAACCTGATGACCGGCGGCCTGAAGCCGCTGCGCAACATGCCCGAGATCATGTCGCTGATTTCCAGCCTGAACGCCGACAGCTTTTTCGGCCTGCTTGGCTGCGTGCTGGTGGCCGCCTGCATCACGGCGCTGATCCATTCCTCGTCGGCGACCATCGGCATCGTCATGGGCCTCGGCGCGGCCGGCATCCTCGACTGGCAGACGGCGGTCGCCTTCTCGCTCGGCGCCGATCTCGGCACCACCATCACCTCCTGGATGGCCTCGCTCAATCTCTCCAAGAACGCCAAGCGCGCGGCCTACGCCCATATCTCCTTCAATTTCCTCGGCGTGGCCGTGATGCTGCCGCTGTTCTTCCTGTCGATGCAGCTCCTGGAAGCGGCGATGCAGTGGTTCGGCGGCGATCCGGGCCTGCCGGTCATGGTCAACGGCAAGGAAACCTATCCGCTGGTGCCGGTGGCCATCGGCATCTACTCGACCGCCTTCAACATCTTCAACACGATGCTGCTGTTCCCCTTCGTCGGCGTTTTCGAGAAGTACCTGTCGCGGATCGGCCATACGGCGGCGGAGGAGATGGAGGACTATTCCACGCCGAAATATCTCGACCGCGCCTTCTCGGGCGATCTCCTGAAGGCCGTTCCCGCCGTGCAGCAGGAAACGCTGCGCGACCTCGAAGCCGGCGCCGTCTTCCTCGACATCGCGCGCGGCGCCAAGAACGCGCCGAAGGATCCGGGCGAACATTTCACGGCCGTCGACATCCTCAACCGCGACATCCGCGCCTATTCGGCGTCGCTGTTCAAGGACGACATGCCCTACGACCAGCTCGACCTCGTCGCCAGCCTGATTGAGGAGGCCGACTTCACCGCGAGTCTCGCCGAGGCGCTGCATCAGGTGGCGCGGCGCGTGAAGCGCGAAAAATTCGGCAGCCAGGCCCAGGAGGTCGTCGACACGGCGCTGCTCAAGCTCGACCACGCCATGCGCCTGATCATGCCGAACGGCGGCGTGACCGCGCCGGCCATGCCGGCCGGCCACGTGCAGATCCCGACCGTGGAAGAGATGCGCGCCAAGGTGCTGAACACCGGGCCGGCGATCGGCGCCGCCGAGCGCGGCGCCATCCTCGCCATCCTCGGCAGCGTCGAGCGCGCCGATCTCCTGATCAACCGCATCGATGCGGAGCGCCGATCGGTGAACCGTGCCGGCGTCCTGGCCAAGATCAACGCCGCGGCGGCGCAGCGCCAGCAACGTACCGGCTATGCCGGTGATGCGGCGGCGGTGCCGGCGGAATAGGACCTCGATTCCGGCGGCGTCCGCCGACGGCGGCCGGGGCGACACGTCCGCGGGAGATCAAGTCGCGGGCTCGGCGCTGTGCCGGGCCCGGGTTCGTTTACGGGGCCGACCTTGGGAGGGAGTCAACCGCCACCGCTCTCTGACATGCTTTCGCGGCTCCATCGCTGCCAGGTCATCATTGGTAGCCAGGCAGGCTGCGGTGACGTGGTCGAGCCTTTCGTTGCGGCTCAAAACCTGTTTGACTTGCCGTGAAACAGCCGGGGATCGGTCGATGCCGTCGCCAGAAGAACCTCACAACCGGTCTTGGGCTCTGGGGATCGGCTTCATGCTGGCGGTTGCCGTTGTGACCATCGCCGTCATCTGGACCTTGTATGGCGCGATATGGGGATAGGTCGGTTTGGCGACTTCGTACCTGCGCTGGACATGGTAGCCTGCCTTTCCGGCAGGACGCGTCGACAGCGGCACTTGGCCATCAAGTTGATTTTTATAGTCAATTTGCGCGAGAGCTGGTGCCGCTTGCGTGACTCGAACACGCGACCCCATCATTACGAATGATGTGCTCTACCAACTGAGCTAAAGCGGCTGCCGGTTCGGGCTGGCCCGACGGTGAGCGCCTGATAGCCGGATTGCGCGGCAAATTCAAGCCGTCGGCGCGGCGATTTGCGGGAACTGCCGGACTGGCGGCGCGGCCTCATCCCAGGGCGCCCCGTCGGCCGCCGGGCCGGCTTGACGGCGGCCATCGGCGTTTCCCTTCCGTCCGCCCGTTGATTGAACGCGCCGCTGCCGCTAACGATCATGTGAAGGGTGTTCGGTTCGTGGGAGAACGGTTTGGATCCGATCGAGAAAGCGATCCGCGGCGCCTTGGAGAAAGGCGACGCCGAGGACAAGGCGTTTCGCGAAGGCGTGTACCGCAAGGCCTTCGCCGCGCTCGACCGCGCCCTGCAGGCCAATCCGCAGTTGACCGTGGAGGCGGCGATCAATCGCCGCAAGGTGCTGCAGGCCAAGGTCGCCGAGATCGAGACGGAATTCATCCCGGCCGTGCCGGCGCCCGAGCCTGACCCGCTCGCCGGTGCTTTCGAGCTGCGCATGGAGCCGGGCGAGGCTCCGGCCGTATCGGCGCCCGAGGTGTCGGTGGAACCGCGGGCGAACGGCCGTCACGCCGGTGCTTCCGGCGAACTCGGGCGTCTCGACATGCGCGCGGAGCGGGACGCGGCCGCTCCGGCACGGGCGCCGCAGGCGTCCCCTTCGGTCAGGCCCGATCCCGAGCCGGAGCGCGCCGCCCGCGGCCGCCGGCCGCTTGCCATGATCTTCGTTGCCGCCACGCTCGTCGCCCTGGTCGGCATGGGCGTGCTGTTCGCCTACCAGACCGGGCTGTTCAAGTCGCCCGAGGAGCGCGACACGTCCGTGCCGAACCCGCCGCAGACCGCCGGCGAGGAGGACTTCATCCCCGAGAACGAAGGGCCGCCGGTGCTCTCCAGCCAGCCCGATTTGCAGCGCGACTGGATCGGCATCTTCACCCCGGACGACGCGACGTCGGTGAGCGCGCCGGCGGGCACCAGTGCCGAGGCGATGGAGGACGACACCGGCAGCTTCTTCCGCATCCGCTCGAACGAATCGGGAGCAGCCGTCGTCTTCGACGTCGGCCAGGGCGTGCTGGAGAAGATCGCCGGCAGGAAGGCCACCTTCGACATCGTCGCGCGCGCCGCCGACGGGCAGGAGACGGAGATGGCGGTCGACTGCAACTTCGGTGAACTCGGCGATTGCGGCCGCAAGCGTTACGCGGTCGGCTACGAAAGCGCCGACTTCCTGTTCGAACTCGCGCTGCCGGAGGAGGATCCCGGCGCCGGTGGCACCATCGCCATCATCCCGGACTTCGCCAACGAGGGCCAGGCGGTCGACATCTACGAGATCAAGGTCTCGGTCTCGCCCTGACCGCCGGCGCTCGCCGGCCCGGGCCGGTCGAGCAGCGCCTGCAGCGTCTCGATGCGGTCGGCTTCCGCGGACGGCTTGTCCCAGCGCAGGCGCGAGATGCGCGGAAAACGCATGGCCACGCCCGAGCGGTGCCGGGTCGAGCGGTTGAGCCCCTCGAAGGCGATCTCCAGCACCAGCCCGCTGCGCTTGTCGGCGCGCACCGAGCGCACCGGGCCGAAACGCTCGACCGTGTTGTCGCGCACATATTTATCGATCTGCCGCAGCTCCTCGTCGGTGAATCCGAAATAGGCCTTTCCGACCGGCACCAGTTCCTCCGCCCCTTCGGGTCCGGCCCAGACGCCGAAGGTGTAGTCGGAATAGAAGCTGGAGCGTTTGCCATGGCCGCGCTGGGCGTACATCAGCACCGCGTCGACCGTGTGCGGGTCGCGCTTCCACTTGAACCACGGGCCCTTCGGCCGGCCGGCGAGATAGGGCGAGTCCTTGCGCTTCAGCATCACGCCCTCGATCACCGGATGCGGCGGGTGCCGACGCCTGTCGTCGAGTTCAGCCCAGGCGGCGAAGGCGACGATCGGCGAGACGTCGAAGCGGGAGGGATCGAGCCGGCTGACAAAGCTTTCCAGCCGCGCCCGCCGCTCCACGAAGGGCAGGGCCCGCAGGTCTTCCGCTCCGTCCTGCAGCAGGTCGTAGCAGCGCACGAAAACGGGAAAGCGCTCGCGCATCTTTGGCGACACGCTCTTGCGGTTGAGCCGCTGCTGCAGGTCGGAGAAGGTGCCGGTATGCTGCGGCGGGTGGCCGACCAGCAGCTCGCCGTCGAGCGCGCCGTCGAAAGCCATCGCCTCGACGAGATCGGGGAAGGCGCCGGAGATCTCGTCGCCGGTGCGCGAATAGAGCTTTCGCACGCCGCCTTCCGCCACCACCTGGACGCGGATGCCGTCCCATTTCCACTCCGCCGCATAGTCGGCCGGGTCGAGTTTTTCGAGGTCGCTGTCCTCGACCGGATGCGACAGCATCACCGAGCGGAACAGCGCGCGCGCCGTGCTTTGCGGCGGCGGCGCCTTGCCTTCCAGCCAGGCGAAGAGCGAGCCGTAGGGCGGCTCCAGCCCGTGCCAGACCTCCTCGATCGCGCTCACCTCGATCTTGCCGAGATCGGCGAGCGCCTGCTTGGCAAGCCTGGCCGACACGCCGATGCGCAGGCCGCCGGTGACCAGCTTGATGATGGCATAGCGCGCCGAGATGCCGGCGCTGTCGAGGAGTTTCGCCAGCACCGACGGCCCGTCGGAACGACTCGCCGATTGCAGCGCGGCAACCACCTCGCCCAGCGTCGGCGCGTGGTTCGGCTTCTTCTCCGGCGGCGGGTCGGGCCACACCAGCGACACCGTCTCGGCGAGGTCGCCGACATAGTCGTAGGAATAGCCGAACAGCACCGGGTCCATGCGCTCGGTGACCAGCATCCGCAGCATCGCCGGCTTCACCGCCGCGATCGACAGGTCGCCGGTGAGCGCTGCCAGCGCATAGCCGCGGTCGGGGTCCGGCGTTGCGGCGAAATAGTCGCTCATCAGCTTCAGCTTGCCGTTGCGCGACGGCGTCAGCACCAGACGGTCGAGGAGTTCCGCGAAGGATTTCATCAGTCGCCCTCGTCCTCGTAGCCGACCAGATGCAGCGGCCGCGCGGCGATGCCGGAAAGCTCGCACCAGCGCACCAGCGCCTCCTCGCGGCCGTGCGTGACCCACACTTCGCGGGCGCCGGTCTCGCGGATCGTTCGGGTCAGCTCGTCCCAGTCGGCATGATCGGAGATGATCAGCGGCAGCTCGACGCCGCGCTGTTTTGCGCGCTGGCGGATGCGCATCCAGCCCGAGGCGAAGCAGGCGATCGGCTCGGGAAAGCGCCGGGCCCAGCGGTCGGCGAAGGCGGATGGAGGACCTATGACGATGGCCCCGGCGAAATCGGCCTTGGTGTTGTCCTCAAGCGTCGCCGGCTGAAGCTCGCCGAGGTCGATGCCGCGGCTCTGATAGTAGGCGCTGAGCTTCGCCAGGGCGCCGTGGATATGGATCGGCTGGTCGAAGCCGGCCTCGCGCAGCAGCCGCATGACGCGCTGCGCCTTGCCGAGCGCATAGGCGCCGACGAGATGCGCGCTCTCCGGGAACTGGCGGACGGACTTCAGCAGGCGGGCGATCTCGTCGCTGTCCGGCGGATGGCGGAAGACCGGCAGGCCGAAAGTGGCCTCGGTGATGAACACGTCGCAGGCGACCGGCTCGAACGGCGCGCAGGTGGCGTCCGCCTGGCGCTTGTAGTCGCCGGAGGCGACGATGCATGTGCCGTTGTGCGCGACGGCGATCTGCGCCGAGCCCAGCACATGCCCGGCCGGGTGGAAGGTGACGGATACCCCGTCGATCGCGATCTTTTCGCCGAGTTTCGCGGCCTGCGTCGATCCGGCAAAATCGTCGCCGTACCGCAGGCCCATGATGTCGAGCGTTTCCTTGGTGGCGAGCACAGCGCCGTGGCCCGCACGGGCATGGTCGGAATGGCCGTGGGTGATGAGCGCGCGCGGGACCGGCCGGACCGGATCGATGAAGAAGTCGCCCGGCGGGCAGTACAGGCCTTCGGGCCGGGGGTGGAGCAGGTCGCGGGCACGCATGAGGCCGAAGATAAGGTTTTGCACGCGCAAGCAAAGCCTTGTGTCGCAGACTGCTGACTCGGCGGGAGCATTCGCGGCCGGAACGGGTGTTGGCGCCGGGGACAGTTTACTTTTTTCGGCCCGCGCGACCTCTGAACCGCTGCGGCATTTCTGCCGAAAGAAAGTAAACTGTCCCCTGTAGCCAAGCCTCATCCTCGCCACGCCCTGCATCGCAGTCTGGCCATTGAGAGAAAAGTGCGGGAAGCGGGGCGCGGGGCCGAGCCTCTCTAATGAAATACGTGGCGCGGTGACCCGCGCCCCGCCGGCGTTCTTGCCCGTCCGCTAGCGCTGCATTCGCGCAGGTGTCGCGGCTGGGGCCCGGGTCTCCAGCTCACGCCAGCCGCGCTACCGTTTGCACGACCGACCCGGCGCCGACGCTCCCTCCTGATACCCGGTGCGCACCAGATTCCCGCAGGGAGCGGCTTTCACGACCAAGTATGCGGCAAGCCGAAACGGAGGGGATAAAATTCCGCCTGTGAGCGACGCCTGCCGTGCTCCGCGGCATGGCAGAGGCGGAGCAAATTCCGGGTAAGCGCCGGGGACAGTTTACTTTTTTCCGCCCGCGCGACCTTGAAGCGTCACCGCTTTTCTGCGGAAAGAAAGTAAACTGTCCCCTGTTTCCACGCCGTCTCCGCGCCGAATGCGGCGGAGATGCGGGGCTTCCGCACCGCCGGAGCACTTCGCTGGCGTTCCGGCCTGGATCCTATGGTCTGCGCGACGGCCTTCGGCCTGCTCCGCCATAGGATGACGAATGCGAAGGGTGCTTCCGCCAATCGCCAACGTTGAAGATTGGCGGGAACGCTCTTTGCCTTCGTCATCCTATGGCGGAGCAGGCCGAAGGCCGTCGCGCAGACCATAGGATCCAGGCCGGAACGCCAGCGAAGTGCTCCGGCGGTGCGGAACGGGATGACCCGCTGTGTGTCGGCTTCAGCTGTCGATCTCGCCCGGCTCAATTTCGGCTTGCCGGAATGCTTCGGAAGGCGATATGCGGCGACATCGTGCGTGAGGCAACAAGGCAGGTCGTCGCCGGCGCGTCGACGCCGTCCATCGGTGTTCATCCTGAGATCGCAATGAAACCGCTTCCCGCCTCCTCCGGCGACCTGATCGCCGACCGCCGCGCCGATTATGCGGAAATGCTGTTCGCCAATGGCGAGCATGCGGCGGCGGCCGAGCTGATGCTTTCGGCGCTGGAACTCGCGCCCGGCTGGGCGATGGGCTGGTTCAGGCTGGGCGAGTTCCAGGAGGCGGCCGGCGCGGTGACCGAGGCCGGGCAGGCCTGGCGCATGGCGCTGAAGCTTGAGCCGGCCGACCGGCCGGGCGCCCGGCTCAAGCTGCAGCTGGTCGGCGCCGAGCCGGCGGCCGCGGCGCCGCCCAGCGCCTTTGTCGAGACGCTGTTCGACCAGTATGCCGACAAATTCGACCACGCGCTGGTGGAGACGCTCGGCTACCGCGTGCCGCAGTTGCTGGAGCAGGCGATCCGCGCGGCGGCACCGGGCCGCTCCTTCGACCGCGCCGTCGACCTCGGTTGCGGCACAGGGCTGATGGGCGAAAAACTGCGGCCCTTCGTCCGGCACCTGGAGGGCCACGACATCTCCGCCGCCATGCTGAAGAAGGCTGAGGCGCGAAAACTTTACGATCGGTTGGAGAAGTCGGACCTGCAGGACCTCGTGCTGCCGCCCGCGAGCACCGATCTGGTCACCGCCGCCGACGTCTTCATGTATGTCGGCGCGCTGGAGCGCGTCGCGGGCATGGTGGCGGCGGCCCTGACCGGCGATGGGCTGTTCGCCTTTACCGTCGAGAAGCATGACGGGCCGGAGGATTTCGTGCTGCGCGAGACGCGGCGCTATGCGCATTCGGAGGGTTACGTGCGGCGGGTGCTTCAGGTGGCGGGGCTGCCCGAGGTTTCGCTCGCGGTGCACACGATCAGGGCGGACCGCGGCGTGCCGGTGGAGGGGTTAGTGCTCATCGCGTCAAGATCGATCTTATAGTTGCCATCTGTCCTGAGCAACTTCACAGAGGAAAATCGATTTGCGATTTTCTCATCAGAGTTGTTTAGAATTACTCACGAAACCCATTGTCGCCGGTATCGGCTAGAATCTCTTTGTCTAGTTCAAGCTTCTTAATTAGCCGCTCGATCTCCTTTTCGCCAACCGGTCCGGTTACGACTAGCCGGAAACTAGCCTCTTTAGAAAGGAGTCCAGTTGTCAACTCGCGTTCACCATCCATCAATACGCTCTTGACCGTGAGTTTATGCTTCTGGGCGCCATCTTTCGGCTTTATCTCCCGTTCAGGGTTGCCATTCTCGGGGGCGGCTTCCTCATCCGGAGGCTTATCAGAAATCGGAGGTTTTGCGAATCGCATAGTTTCGTCAAAGATGCGCAAAAATTTGTGCGCGGAATCGTCGGTGAAGCCATGCTCGAATTTAAGACTGCTGATGGCATGGGTGTCGTCTGGCCGCCCTTCCTTCCAGTGCACTGTTGCAAATTCGTGCAGCAATTTAGGCTTCAAGGCGGCTTCCGCCAGCAACGTTTCGCGGACGCCGGGACGCTTGTCCTCAAGGATCCGAACGCCAGCATCGGAGGCCCTTATTTTCCGAGACTCACCGGTTCCGCTATCTTCAATCAAACCATATGCTAGAAGCGCGCCCACAGTCTGAAACGTCCCGCTACTCTTCGCTCCCAGCCCCCAATCTCCGGCGGCATCGGCGATCCGTACGTCGAAACGTCGTGCCTTCGCGAAGAATTGTGCAAGCCGATCAACGGCCTTCTCTAGTCCAATGAACGGAAACGAGGGACCTCGGTCGCGCTTCTGCGTGGAGTCTGGTAAAACTTCGTCAGCCATCGCCGTCACTTCCTATCTGACAGCCTATCAGATAGCAGTCCTGATAGGAATTGACAAGCGCTGCGGCCAAGACTAGCGTCCGGGTGTGGAAAGGAGGCCGGAAATGCGAATCAGAAGGGTTCCCCTAGCTGTCGTCACGGCTCACGGACGCGGCACGGGGTAAATAGAGAGGCTCCGCAACCGGCCGGGTCGCAGAGCCTCAAAGTGAGCCACCAGGCAATACTAGGGGCGGCGGTGAGCCTATCACCGCCGCTTTCGTTTGTGAATCCCCTTCCCAAGGGGAATATTTCTTGTGCCGCGAATATCGATTAGCTGGATTGGCTTCGGTAATGCGTGCGTTCTCGCCAGAGGGCCATTTAGCGGAGCGCTCCATTCTTGAAGCCATCGATGTTATGACCGCGCGGCACCATTCTCTAACGTTGCGCCACCAAGTGCGGTAGAGGCGACAATGAGCAACCTCGCGGAAGACATATTGCAGGGTTTGAGGGAAGCTTTGGATCATGCCGAGGGGAAGTATTTCCCCGGCCTGCGCGTTCATCATGTGGATGCCGACCCGGTAGACGCCAAGGCGATCCGCAAGCGTCTCCATCTGACCCAGGAACAGATGGCCCGCTTCCTTGGCACGAGCGCGTCGGGCTACCGCAAATGGGAGCAGGGGCAGCGGCAGCCGAGCGGCGCGGCGCGTACGCTGCTGCGTATCATGGAAAAGGAGCCTGAGGCCGTGCTGAGGGCATTGGCGGCTGAATAGCTGCATTGTCCAGATCCTCCTGATCCCTTTTTGTTCCAGATTCCGCTTGGCGCGGCCAAAGCCTCGCGCTAGTTCTGGCGCGTGACCGAACAGAGCCGCGTCCAGCCGCAAGACGGCGCCGCCCTTCTGCCCGAGCCGTTCCTGACCTGGTTCGCGCGGCGCGGCTGGGCGCCGCGCGCCCATCAGGTAGAACTTTTGGCCAGGGCGCAGGCGGGAAAATCGGTGCTGCTGATCGCGCCGACCGGCGCGGGCAAGACGCTGGCCGGCTTCCTGCCGGCGCTGGTCGACCTGGCGACGCGGCCGAAGCGCCGGCCGGGCGAGGCGCATCGCGGCGTCCACACGCTCTACATATCGCCGCTGAAGGCGCTGGCCGTCGACATCGAGCGCAACCTCGGCAAGCCGGTCGCCGAAATCGGGCTGGCGATCTCCATGGAGACGCGCACCGGCGATACGCCCGCCCACAAGCGCCAGCGCCAGAAATTTGCGCCGCCCGACATCCTGCTGACTACGCCGGAGCAGCTGGCGCTGCTGATCGCTGCGCCCGATGCCAAACGCTTCTTTTCCGGGCTGCGCTACGTCGTGCTCGACGAGCTGCACTCGCTGGTGACATCGAAGCGCGGCCATCTGCTGTCGCTGGGGCTGGCTCGGCTCAGGCGCTATGTTCCCGGTCTGCAGGCGATCGGCCTGTCGGCGACGGTGGCCGAGCCGGACGAATTGCGGCGCTGGCTGGTGGCGCAGGGTTTATCCTCCCCCGTTGAGGGGGAGGTGCCGCCGAAGGCGGCGGTGGGGGTAACCTCAGAAGGCACCGCCATTAGGCCGAGCGCGGCCGCGGCGACCCCCTCCGCCCGCTACGCGGGCACCTCCCCCTCAAGGGGGGAGGAACCGATGGCCGATCTCATCACCGTCGCCGGCGGGGCGAAGCCGGAGATCTCGATTCTCGATTCCGAGGAACGGGTGCCCTGGGCCGGGCACTCCTCGCGCTATGCCATTCCCGAAATCTACGAGGCGATCCGCAAGCACAGGACGACGCTGCTCTTCGTCAACACGCGCAGCCAGGCCGAGATGCTGTTTTCGGAACTGTGGCGGGTCAACGAAGACACGCTGCCGATCGCGCTGCACCACGGTTCGCTCGACGTCAGCCAGCGCAGGCGCGTGGAGAAGGCGATGGAGAGCGGCAGTCTGCGCGCCATCGTCGCCACCTCGACGCTCGATCTCGGCATCGACTGGGGCGACGTCGACCTGGTCGTCCATGTCGGCGCGCCGAAGGGTGCGAGCCGGCTGGCGCAGCGCATCGGCCGCGCCAATCACCGGCTCGACGAGCCGAGCAAGGCGATTTTGATCCCAGCCAACCGCTTCGAGGTGCTGGAATGCCGCGCCGCCGTGGAGGCCAACTATCTCGGCGCGCAGGACACCCCGCCACTGGTCGACGGCTCGCTCGACGTGCTCGCCCAGCACATCCTCGGCATGGCCTGCGCCGAGGCCTTCGACGCCGACGAGCTTTATGCCGAGATCACCAGCGCCGCGCCCTATGCGCGGCTTTCCCGCGAGACCTTCGACCGCGCGGTCGACTTCGTCGCCACCGGCGGTTATGCGCTGAAATCCTACGAGCGCTACGCCAAGATCCGCCAGACCAGGGACGGCAGATGGCGTATCTCGCATCCGCGCTTCGCCCAGCAATACAGGCTGAATGTCGGCACCATCGTGGAGGCGCCCTATCTCACGCTGCGCTATGCCCGCTCCGGGCGCGGCGCGGCGTCGCGCGGCGGGCCGGTGCTCGGCAAGATCGAGGAAGGGTTTCTCGAATCGATCGCGCCCGGCGACACCTTTCTGTTTGCCGGCAAGGTGCTCAGGCTGGAGGGCATCCGCGAGACCGAGGCCTTCGTTTCCAACGCCGTCGGCAACGATCCGCGCATCCCGGTCTATGCCGGCGGGAAATTTCCGCTGTCGACCTATCTCGCCGGCGAGGTCCGCGCAATGCTGGCCGATCCCGGCCGCTGGAAGGCGTTGCCCGACCAGGTGTCCGACTGGCTGCGGTTCCAGGCGGAGAAATCGGTGCTGCCCAGGCGCGAAGACCTGCTGGTGGAGACGTTTCCGCGCGGCCAGCGTCACTACATGGTGACCTATCCCTTCGAGGGGCGGCTGGCCCACCAGACGCTCGGCATGCTTTTGACGCGCCGGCTCGACCGCGCCGGCGCCCGGCCGCTCGGCTTCGTCGCCACCGACTATTCGATAGCGGTGTGGGCGCTCGACGACATGGGGTCGCTGTTCAAGCGCGGCAAGCTGCCGTTGTCGACGCTGTTCGACGAGGACATGCTGGGCGACGACCTCGAGGCCTGGCTGGCCGAAAGCTGGCTGCTCAAGCGCACTTTCCGCAACTGCGCGCTGATCTCGGGGCTGATCGAGAAGCGCCATCCCGGCCAGGAGAAGAGCGGCCGCCAGGTGACGGTGTCGGCCGACCTGATCTATGATGTGCTCAGGACGCACGAGCCCGACCACCTGCTGCTGCAGGCGACGCGCGCCGACGCGGCGACCGGCCTGCTCGATGTCAGCAGGCTTGCCGAGATGCTCTCGCGCATCCGCGGCCGAATCGTGCATAAGCACCTCGAACACATCTCGCCGCTCGCCGTGCCGGTCATGCTGGAGATCGGCCGGGAAAGGGTGGCCGGCGAGGCCAACGAGACGCTGCTCGAGGAGGCGTCGCTGGTCGAAGAGGCAATGGGAAGCGGATGACGGCCGTCCCTCTCGAAAAGGATGCGGTGCGCGGCGGCATGATCTCCGTCGCCGGCGAGCTCGCGCTGTGCGACCGGCGCGGCGCGCTGTTCTTTCCCGACCACGGCCTGCTCGCGGTCTCGGATCTGCATCTGGAGAAGGGATCGTCGGCGGCACGGCGCGGCTCGCTGCTGCCGCCCTACGACACGGCGGCGACGCTGGCCTGCCTGAAGACGGTGATCGACGACTTTTCCCCGAAGATCGTCGTCAGCCTGGGCGACAGCTTTCATGACGGCGAGGGCTCGGCGCGTATGCCCGAACTTTTTCGCTCGCGGCTTGCCGCGCTGATGGCCGGCCGCGACTGGTTCTGGGTGAGCGGCAACCACGATCCCGATCCGCCGGCCGGCATCGGCGGCGACAGCGTGCGCGAGATTTCGGTCGGCTCGGTGCTGTTCCGCCACGAGCCGTCGCGCGAGGCCGGCGAGGGCGAGATCGCCGGGCACCTGCATCCCTGCGCGCGCATCGTCCAGCGCGGCCGCTCCGTGCGCCGCCGCTGCTTCGCCACCGACGGCAGCCGCGTCGTCATGCCGGCCTTCGGCAGCTACACCGGCTCGCTGAACGTGCTCGACCGCGCCTTCGCCGGGCTGTTCAGGCGCGACGGCTTCGTCGCCCACATGCTGGGCGCGGACCGCACCTACGCGATCGCCGGCAAGCGGCTGCTGCCGGGGTGATCAGCTGATATCGGGCATCTCGTCCGGCCATCGCCGAGCGCCATGCAGGATGCGCAGGATGCGGACCGTGTCCTCGACAATTCGATAGGCAATGACATAGGGCGTTCGCTGGACGACCAGTTCGCGTGTGCCGTCGACGCGGCCAGGCCGCCCGCTCTCCGGAAAGTCACGAAGGCGCTGGACCTGTGCGGGTAATCCTTTCGTCGATGATGGCGGCGGCTCTGCGACTGTCCTGCTCGATATGGGAGAAGATCTGGTCCCGGTCGTCCACGGCGAAGGGCGACCACTCCAGCTTCATGCCTCATTTCCGTGCACGGGCCGCGCCCAGCGCCGCGGCGCGGCGTTCGGCAAAGCGGGCTTCCACCTCGTCATGCGGGATGGCGGGCCGCCGATCGTCGAGAGCCTCCTGCACCTTCGCCCTGAACCAAGCGTCATGGGCGGCCGGATCGGTTACGAACCCCGGTGGCAAGGCGCCCTCATTGGCGACCCGCGTCAGCAGGATGCGGACGGCGTCTGACACGGTCAGTCCCATGTTGTTCAGGACGACGGTTGCGCGCTCCTTCAGGTCCGGGTCGATGCGCGTTTGCACCAGTGCGCTCGCAGTCATGGCCTTCCTTTCCAGCCCCCAGGATGGAAGATAACGTAATTCAGCTGAATTACAAGGATGCTGCTCCATCAATCCCGCCGGAACACGATGCGGCCGAGCCAGCCGGTGACGATCGCCAGGCCGACGGCGCAGAAGCCGTAGAACAGGCTGTGGTTGCGCGACAGGCGGAACAGCATCTGCTCGAAGCCTGATTTCACGATCGCCAACTGCGCCGAGGTCTCCTTGATGAACAGGCCGTTGCGGAACAGGAAGGCGCGTGCCTTGTGCGTGCCGACGGGCACGTCGGGAGCGAGCCGCAGTGAGGCGCGGAACAGGTTCGACGACAGGAACTGCACGCCGCCGATGCGCTCGTTGAACAGGCCCACGGCCTCCTTGCGCTCGCGCAGCGCCGTCCGGAATTCCTGCAGCGTCGCCGGGTTGTCGACGATCTCGGCCGGCTGGATGTGGATGAAGTCGGTGCCCAGCGCCAGCTGCCGGTAGCTGTTCTGGTCGGTGATGTCCTGCGGCATGCGCGTGGTGGCGATCGAATAGGATTCAGGCACGTTGACGAAGGATTCCGACTGCGTGTTCATCCAGATGCCGAGCACGCGGCTCTTGCGGCGCACGGTTACCAGCCGGCCCGGCCCTTCGAGCACGACGATGACATCGTAGCGGCCCTGCCGGTTGATCAGCGGGTCGGGGTTTTCGAGCGAGCCGAAGATCGTCAGGTCGGCGCCGGCGAAGTCGGCGGTGATGCGGATGACGTCGGTAGACAGGCCGATCTGGATGCCCTCGGGCAAGGGAGGCGGCTGCAGCGGCACCGGTCCCTGCGCCGCCGCCGGGCTGGCCCAGGCCGCGGCGGCCAGGGCTAGCGTGGCGAGCAGGCGGCGTCTCATCGCTCAGATTCCCGGCGCCAGCGAGTAGATGCTGGGCGGCGGCAGGAACAGGTCGAAGGCGAGCCTTATCGCCACCGCCAGCACCAGCATCGCCAGCAGCGCCCGCAACTGCTCGCCGCGCAACCGCTGGCCGGCCTTGGCGCCGTATTGCGCGCCGGCGACGCCGCCGACCATCAGGATGAAGGCGAGCACGATGTCGACCGTCTGGTTGGTCTCGGCGTGCACGATCGTCGTGTAGGCGGCCACGAAGATAATCTGGAACAGCGACGTGCCGACGACGATGTTGGTGGGCACCTTGAGCAGATAGATCAGCGCCGGCACCATGATGAAGCCGCCGCCGACGCCCATCACCGAGGACAGCAGGCCGATGCCGGCACCGAGCCCGAGCACCGGGATCACGCTGACGAACAGCTTCGATGTGCGGAAGCGCATCTTCAGCGGCAGGCGGTGGATCCAGTTGTGCTGGCCGGGCCGCTTCAGCGAGGGCTGGACCCCGCCCTTGCTGCGGCGGATGGCGTTGACGCTCTCCACCAGCATCAGTCCGCCGACCGTGCCCAGGAAGGCGACGTAGGTGAGCGAGATGATGAGGTCGAGCTGGCCGAGGCTCCTCAGCAGCGCGAAGATGTAGATGCCGATCGTCGAGCCGAAGATACCGCCGGCCAGCAGCACCGTCCCGAGCTTGACGTCGAGCGTGCCGCGCTTGAAATGCGCCAGCGCGCCGGAGAAGGACGAGGCGATGACCTGGTTGGCGCCGGTTGCGACGGCGATCGCCGGCGGGATGTTGTAGAAGATCAGCAGCGGCGTGATGAGGAAGCCGCCGCCCACCCCGAACATGCCCGACAGGAAGCCGACCGCCGCGCCCATGGCGAGCAGGACGAGGACGTTGACCGACATTTCCGCGATCGGGAGATAAATGCCCACCCGTCAAACTCGACTGCAAATGCGGTGCCGCGAAGCGTGCCGAAACACCCTCGTGACGTAGAAAGCTCATGCGCCGACATTACGGCGAAGTCAAACTTCGCCGCGAGACGGAAACAAAAATTATCTCAATGAGTTAAATTCGCGCGAGCGAGCCCGTTCGGGCCTCGCGGAATCGCTCTCTACTTCTTCTCGAGCAGCGCGCGCACCAGCTTCTCGTCGACCTCGCCGGTGGCCGCCATGCCGTTGTCCTTCTGGAAGGCCATGATGGCGTTCTTCGTTCTTTCGCCCATCACGCCGTCGGCGCCGCCGGCGTCGTAGCCGTTCTTGTTGAGGATGCGCTGGATGTTGCCGATCGCCTTCTTCATGTCGATGCCGGCAGTCGTGGTCGGGGCTTCCTGCCAGGATTCCGGGATCTCGACCGAATTGGTCTCCGGATCGAGCGGCTTGGCCTTCCAGGCCTCCACGTCGGCACGCGCCTTGGTCAACTGCTCCGGCCGCAGCGAATTGGCGATCTCGTCGCGCTTGGCGCCGGCGTCGCGGTCGCCCGCCTTGGCGGCGAGCGCGAACCATTTGTAGGACTCCTCCAGGCTCTGCGGCACGCCCACGCCCTTGGCGGCGAGGATGCCGAGGTTGAACTGGCTGTCCTTGACGCCGAGGTCGGCGGCGCTCCTGAACCAGCGCGCGGCCGACTCGTTGTCGGTGGTGCCGTCGGCGCCCATCGCATAGAGCACCGCCAGATTGTGCATGGCGCTGGCATTGCCCTGCTCGGCGGCGAGCTGGTACCAGGTCTTCGCCTTTTCGACGTCGCGCTCGACGCCCATCGCCTTCTCGTAAAGGTTGCCGATCCGGTATTGCGCCGGCGCGAAGCCGAGTTCCGCCGACTTCTCGTACCAGCTTGCCGCCTGCTGCATGTCGGCCTTGATGCCGCGGCCGTCCGCATAGCGCGAGCCGAGCTCGAACAGCGCCTTGGCGTCGCCGGCCTCGGCCGCCTCGCGCAGCGCCTGCGGCCCGGCGTCGTCCGGGACGTCGAGGGATATGATGGTGGTCGCCGCCGGGGCGGCCGCCTCGTCCGTCGACGGCGTCGGGACAGCCGCGACGGTCGCCGGCGCCGCCGTGTCGGCGGGGAGCGTTGCAGCGGGTGTCTCGGCGACCGGAGTCGCCTGCCGCGGCGCTTCGTCAGTTACGTTCACCGCGTCGCCGGGCGCGGCTTCGGCGACCGGCCGATCGGCTCCGGTCGTTTCCGGCTGGGCGGCAGCGACGTCGTCCATGTCATCCGCGGCATCGGCCGGCGGATCAAACGGCACGTCGAGGGCGGCCGTCTCCGGCAGCTTCTCGGCCACGAGCGGGATGGCGGCGTGGTCGCCGCTTCGGCCGAAATAGGCCTTGCCGAGCTGCAGGCCGGCCAGCACCACCATGATCGCGGTGGCCGCCATCAGGATGGGCTTGCGGTGTTTGCGGAAGACATTGGCGATCTTCCGGCCGCGCGCCGCCTTCGGCACGCCCTCGCCGCGTTTGGCGATTTCGGCCTCCGCCGCGGCCGCCTGGGCGGCGCGCCGGGCCGCAGCGATGAAATCCGCCTTGGCCGCATTGTTGTCGCCGACACGGCCGTTCTGTCCGCGTTCCTCGCGCACGCGCCGCATGATGGCGTTGAGATCCGGCGTGCCCGAGCCCGGCTCCAGCGGCCGGTTGGCGATCTTGGGATCCAGCGGCTCGTCGAGGGCGGCCTCGACCGCCAGTTCGACCGGGCTCTTCGCGTCCGCCGAAGACTCGGTCCTTGGCTCTGCCGCGGCATCCTTGCGGCCGAGCGCCCGGGTCAGGCCGCTGAGCAGCGATTTCGACCGTGGCGCGGCGGGACGCTCGTCGGCGCGATCCGAACCGACAGCCGCGATCGCGGCTTCGGCAGCGGCCTCGGCGGGAGAACGGGTGGTCGTCATGGCGGCTTTCGGCTGGAGGGGCTCCTCCGACCGGGCGGGAAGGCCGTCGTCATGACCGGCATGCAGCGGCGGCGGGTTGTCCAGCTCCATCACCCGCCCGTTCGCCGGGCGTGGTGCGGCCGCTGCCGGCTCCCCCGTCTCCAGCGTGCCGAGCCGGTCGACGATCTTGATTAGCGTGTCGTGGATCGCTTCGAAGGTCTTGGTGTTGCGTTCGTCCGAGCGCCGGGTCAGCATCTCCAGCGCCTTGAGGTCCTGCGTCAGCCCGTCCACGGCGGCAAGATGCGGCTGCGATCCGTCGAAGCTGCGCATGGCGGCCTCGGCCGCCTGCCGGGCGACCTGCAGGATGGACTCGCGGTTGCCGGCAATGTGGCGTTCCAGCTCGGTGATGCGCGGGCCGATGTCCTCCAGTTCGGGAAGGGACGCCGAAGGACGGCTGAGATGGCCGGACAGCGCCGCGACCTGGTTTTCCAGGCTGCGGATGAGGTCGGGGTCGATGCCGGCGAATTTCGATGCATTGGCGTCGATGCGCGCGGAGATGTTCTCCAGCCGCTTTTCCAGGCCGCGGATCATCTCGCCGCCCGCCCCGGTCGAGGAACCGGCGAGCTGCTGCGTCAGCTCGGCGAAGCGGGCATCGATGACGTCCATGACCCGGGACGTGTCGAGCGTCTCGGCGGTGCGCAGGTCGATCCGCTCGGCGACGTCGTCGAGCCGCCGCTCGAGATCGCGGAACATCAGATTGCCGTGCTCGATGGCGTCGCCCTGGCGGCGCTCGATCATGGCGGAAAGCACGTCGAAGCGCTGGTCGATGCTGGCCAGCATGGCCTGGCGCTCGGCGTCTGCCGGCGTCCTGTCCAGTTTCTCGGCGATCGTCAGAACCTGCCGGGACAGATGCTCCATCGCCCGTTCGGGGAATGCGCCCTGCGCCGCGAGCTCGTCGACACGCTGCGAAAGCGTGTTCAGGCGGTCGACGACCTCCGCCGACGGACGGTCCTCGACGAGTTCGTCGATCTGCCGGGCCAGTGCGGAGATCCTGGCTTCGATGCGCTGAAACGGCTCCGGGTCGATGACAGGAGACTGGACGGCCGCGGTCGAGGCGACGATCGCCCGCGAGATCTCGTCGAGGCGCTCCTCGATCAGGCGGAACATCTCCGGCGCCTGATGCTCGTTATGGTTGACGAAATGGTCGAGCGCGCCGGCCAGCGTGCGCAGCTTGTCCTCCAGCGAGCGCAGGGATAGCGATTCCGGCAGGCCGTTCACCGCCTCGCCGATCGACTGCAGCCGTTCGGAAAGCGCCGCGATTTCCGGGTCGGGCGCGCTGTGCCGCTCGTCCACGCGGTTCTCGAAGGCGGTCCAGCGGCGATCGAACTCGTCCCAGCGGCGGTGCGACGAGCGCACGGTCTCCTCGCGCGCCAGCGTGTCGAGCGCGGCGCGGACCTGCTCGATATCGGTGCGCAGTGCGCCGACGGCCCGATCGTCGGTGCGTTCCGACAAGTCCGAGATGGCATGCGAGATCCTGTCGATCTCGGAGGCGAGGCCGGCTCCCAGCGCGGCGGCGTCGCCACTGGAGGCGAGCATCCGTCCGAGCTCGCCGCGCAGCGCCTCGAATTCCGTCTGCATGTTGGAGGCCACCTGCTGGCGCAGATCCTCGCGCAGGCTCTTCAGCTCGCCGGCGATGCGTCCGGCCGAGGCGATGCCCTCTTCCTGGTCGCGGATGCGGTCGAAATCGCGCGGCAGCGACCGGTAGGACGGCTCGAGGTCCGGCCGGCGCACTTGCCTGTCCTGCGTCCGGGGGACGTCGAAAGCGGCTGGGCGCTGCGGCCGGGCGCTGTCGCCGCGGTCGCGGCTGTAATCGTGCAGCACCTCGCGGGAGCGGTCGAGCCTGTTCTCAAGATTCTGCAGCGATTGCGTGATCTGCTCGAGCGTGGTGCTCGCCCTGCGCTGCCGGCCTGTGTTGAGGGTATCGAGATACGTTCGCTTGCTGTTCATCGAAACGCCTGTCCGCCTGTGCTGGCTCAGCCAGCGCTCCCTCTCTCCTCGGGGCCGGAAGCGTCGCATACCGCGAGAAGGAGACCTCCGCGCGCCGCTCCGAAAGGTCGTGAAGAATTCGCTACAGGATAATCACGAGAGCCCGTCACGCGCACATTTCGCCCATCGTGGTAAACAAGCCGTTAACCAACCTTAACTTCTTTGCCGTGCGCCCGAGTGCCGCGCGGGCGGGGGTTTTCGAGCGCAGAACGTGTTAAATACAACTTTTGGGCGATTGCGACGTAAGGTGAGGGCCTCTATATGGCCGCCTCAATTACGTAGACGTAAGAAGGAGCCATGCGGCGCCCGTCTTGCATTCGTGTCAACCATGCGAAGCCGCGACCCCCGAGCGGCTTCGGGACGAGCATCCGGCTTCGGCCGCGATCTCCAGCCGGGGACGAATGACAAAAATGATGAAACCAATGAGGGTCGGCGACTATGCCGGCGCAAATTCCGCCGTTTCCGATGCCGAAGGCGACGACGAAGGCCTTCTCAAGATCGGCGACATGGCAAAGCTGTTCGGCGTGACGCTGCGCACGCTGCGCTTCTACGAGGACAAGGGCCTGCTCAGCCCGAAGCGCGAGGGCAGCCAGCGCCTCTACACGCGGCGCGACCGGGCCCGGCTGAAGCTCATCCTGCTCGGCCGCAAGGTCGGCTTCTCGCTGCGCGACGTGAAGCAGGTGATGGATCTCTACGATCCGACCGGCTCCAACGCCAAGCAACTGCGCATGACGCTCGACAAGTCGGAGAAGCAGCTGGGCCGGTTGCAGAAGCAGCGCGCCGCGATCGACGACGCGATGGACGAGCTCGGCAAGCTGATGGCGGCGGTGCGCCGTATGCTGGCGGAGCGCTCGGTGGCGACCTCCAACGCGGCCTGAGGCCGCGGCACGTCGCCGCGCTCCTGGCTTTTCGCACGAAGGGCGGGGGACCGATCGGTCCGCCGCTCTTTTTTTGTTGATGGCGGCGCGCCGCGATCGGGGTCGAAAGGCACCTGGTTAACTCCAGTCGGAGCCTGGAACCCTCACGCAGCAGATTGACGTTTACGCAAACGTCAATTATGAGTCGGCAAGTCGTTCGTCGTCGGCTGCTTCGGATGCGGCCGGCCCATGCCGCGATCAGGAGGAAGCATGCCGACCTACAGGGCGCCGGTCCAGGACACGCTGTTCGTGCTGAAGGAGGTGCTCGGCTACGAGCGCTACAGCAACCTGCCGGGCTTCGCCGATGCCAGCCCGGACGTGCTCGAGGCGATCCTCGACGAGGCGGCCAAGCTCGCCGAGAACGTGATGCAGCCGCTGAACCGCGTCGGCGACATGCAGGGCTGCGTGCGCAACGACGACGGCTCGGTGACGACGCCGAAAGGTTTCAAGGAGGCCTTCGACCAGTATCGCGAGGGCGGCTGGCTGGGGCTCGCCGTGCCGGCGGAGTTCGGCGGGCAGGGGCTACCCTACTGCCTCCACACCGCCGTCGGCGAATACATGGTCTCGGCCAACATGGCGCTGATGATGTATCCCGGCCTGACCCAGGGCGCCATCGCCGCCATCCTGACCCACGGCTCGGATGCGCAGAAAGAGACGTACCTTCCCAGGATGGTCGAGGGCGCCTGGACCGGCACTATGAACCTGACCGAGCCGCATTGCGGCACCGATCTCGGCCTGCTGCGCACCAGGGCCGTGCCGCAGGCGGACGGCTCCTACAGGATCTCCGGGCAGAAGATATTCATCTCGGCCGGCGAGCACGACCTGGCCGACAACATCGTCCACCTGGTTCTCGCCCGCATCGAGGGCGCACCGCAGGGCACCAAGGGCATCTCGCTGTTCATCGTGCCGAAGTTCATCCCGGACGCCGACGGCAATCCGGGCGAGCGCAACGGCGTCTCCTGCGGCTCCATCGAGGAGAAGATGGGCATCCACGGCAATTCGACCTGCGTCATGAACTATGACGAGGCGACCGGCTGGCTGATCGGCGGCGAGAATGCCGGGCTGAGGGCGATGTTCACCATGATGAACGAGGCGCGGCTCGGCGTCGGCCTGCAGGGCCTGGGCGTCGGCATTGCCGCCTACCAGAATGCCGTCGCCTATGCCCAGGAGCGGCTGCAGGGCCGTTCCCTCTCCGGCCCGAAGGCGCCGGACAAGCCGGCTGACCCGATCATCGTCCATCCCGACATCCGCCGCGGCCTGATGACCATGAAGGCCTTCAACGAGGCCGGCCGTGCGCTGACGCTGTGGACGGCGATCCGCTCCGACGTCGCCAACCGCTCCGGCGACGATCACGACCGCGAGGCGGCCGACGACGCGCTCGGCCTGATGACGCCGATCGTCAAGGGCGTGCTCACCGACAAGGGGTTCGAGAATGCGGTGATGGCCCAGCAGGTGTTCGGCGGCCACGGCTATATCGAGGAGCACGGCATGAGCCAGTTCGTGCGCGACGCCCGCATTGCCATGATCTATGAGGGCGCCAACGGCATCCAGGCGCTCGACCTCGTCGGCCGCAAGCTCGCCCTCAACGGGGGCCGCGCCGTGCAGGCCTTCTTCAAGGAGGTCGGCGCCTTCTGCGAGGAGAACCGCGCGGACGAGAAGATGGCGCCGTTCACCAAAGCGCTGAAGAAGGGCCTCAACGACCTGCAGGCGGCGACCATGTGGCTGATGCAGAACGCCATGGCCAAGCCCGACAATGCGGGTGCCGCCTCGACCGACTACCTGCACCTCTTCGGCCTGGTGTCGCTGGGCTACATGTGGGGCCTGATGGTGAAGGCGGCGCAGGCGAAGCTGGCGGAAGGCGCCGGCGACACGGCCTCCTTCTACGAGCACAAGATCGTCACCGGCCGCTATTTCATGGAGCGCGTGATGCCCGAGACGGCGGCCCACCTCGCCCGCATCTCGACCGGCGCCGACACGATGATGGCGCTGCCGGCGGAGGCGTTCTAAGGTTTGGATATGAGAAAGGTCGCGCTCCTTCGCACCCCCCTCTGTCCTACCGGACATCTCCCCCGCAAGGGGGGAGATTGGCCGGCCGCTCCGATTTCGCCAGTCTCCAACGTCGCGAAAAGAGTCGCGAGGCCGCAACTGCCAATCTCCCCCCTTGCGGGGGAGATGTCCGGCAGGACAGAGGGGGGTGTGGCGGCCTTCACCATTTCCAGGTCGCGCCCATGACCGATCCCGCCACCATCCTCGGGCTGCCGAAACCCGCCTGGGCGGGCGAGGACGTCGCCATGCTCTACGACATGGCGCGGCGCTTCATGGCCGACGAGATCGCGCCGCACTACGAGGCCTATGAGAAGAACGAGGTCGTCGACCGCTCGGCCTGGGAGAAGGCCGGCGCGGCAGGGCTGCTCTGCGCGTCGATGCCGGAGGAATATGGCGGTTCGGGCGGCACCTACGCGCATGAAAGCGCCATCATCGAAGCCATCGGCCACACCGGCGTCGACGGTTTCGGCATCGTGCTGCACAACGCCATCGTTGCGCCCTACATCCTCCACTACGGCTCGGAGGAGCAGAAAAGGAAGTGGCTGCCGAAGCTGGCGACCGGCGAGTTGATCGGCGCTATCGCCATGACCGAGCCCGGCGCCGGCTCCGACCTGCAGGGCGTCAAGACGCGCGCCGACAAGGACGGCAACCAGTATCGCATCAACGGCTCGAAGACCTTCATCACCAACGGGCAGCACGCCAACCTGGTCATCGTGGTGACCAAGACCGATCCGGCCAAGGGCGCCAAGGGCACCTCGCTGATCGTCGTCGAGACCGACGGCGCCGAAGGTTTCGAGCGCGGCCGCAACCTCGACAAGATCGGCATGAAGGCCAACGACACGTCGGAGCTGTTCTTCACCGATGTGCGGGTGCCGACCGCCAACCTGCTCGGCCACGAGGAAGGGCAGGGTTTCGTCCAGCTCATGCAGCAGCTGCCGCAGGAGCGCCTGCTGATCGCCGGCCAGGCCATCGCCATGATCGAGCGGGCGCTCGCCGTCACCATAGACTATGTCAAGGAGCGGAAGGCCTTCGGCCAGCCGATCATCGAGTTCCAGAACACGCAGTTCAAGCTGGCGGAGCTGAAGACCGAGGCGACGGTCGGCCGCGTCTTCTACAACGACTGCGTCGCCCGGCACATCGCCGGCGGGCTCGACCCGGCGACGGCCTCGATGGCGAAATACTGGCTCTCCGACCTGCAGTGCAAGGTCGTGGATGAATGCCTGCAGCTCTTCGGCGGCTACGGCTACATGAACGAATACCCGATCGCCCGCATGTACCGCGACGCCCGCGTGCAGCGCATCTATGGCGGCACCAACGAGATCATGAAGCTGCTGATCGCAAGAGGCCTGTAGGGAGCGGAACGGTGCAACGGATCGACCACAATCCCGTGGAAGGCATCTACCCGGCGGACGACTACATCCACGCCGTGGAGGTCCGCGATCCCAGGCGCTTCCTGTTCGTGGCCGGCACGATGGGGCTCAATCCGGACTGGTCGGCGGGCAGGACGGTCGACGAGCAGCTCGACCTGATTTGGTCCAACATCCGCACCATTCTCGCCAGCGCCGACATGTCGGTCGACAACGTCGTGCGGGCGACGAGTTACCTGCGCGACCGCGCCTATGCCGAGAAGAACGCTGCCGCCCGGCTGAAGGCGCTGGGCGGGCGCAGGATTCCAACAACCGTCATCGTCGCCGAGACCCTCGCCGACGACTGGCTCATCGAGATCGAAGTCATCGCTGCGGCCTGACGCGAGAGGCCTCTGAAGGGGATTGCCGTGGGTGCCTGGGGCTCCAAGATATTCGAGAACGACGACGCTGCCGACTTCGTCGCGGCGTTCGAGCAGGAGGGCGTAGTCGCGATTTCGCGGGCCCTCGATGCCGCATGCCGGCCCGGTTCCTACATCGAAGCCCCCGAAGGTTCGGTCGCGCTGGCTGCCGCGGCGATGGTCGCGGCCGCCAATGGTGTCTCCGGTCTTCTGTCCGAGCCCGCGCAGTCTGCATTGAATGGGGTGACCAACTGGCAGGCGTTGACTGGACTGAAGGGAAAGGCGCGCCGCGCCGTAGATTGTGTCGACGGCCCCAGTTCCGAATTGATCGAATTGTGGGATGACGCTGTGGCTGATGACGCAGCGGGGTTCAGAGCTGAGTTGAAACGTTTGCGGGATGCGCTGCGCTGACGGTGGCTTCAGCCCGCAAATTGAAGGAAGGAAAAGATCATGCCCGAAGCCTATGTCTACGACGCCGTGCGCACGCCGCGCGGACGCGGCAAGAAGGACGGATCGCTGCACGAGGTGCCGGCCGTGCGGCTCGGCGCAAAAGTGCTGGAGGCGGTGCGCGACCGCAACGGTCTCGACACGTCGCAGGTCGACGACATCATCTTCGGCTGCGTCGACCCGGTCGGCGAGGCCGGCTCGGTGATCCCGCGCTCGGCCGCCTTCGAGGCCGGCTACGACACCAAGGCGCCTGGCATGCAGATCTCGCGCTTCTGCGCGTCGGGCCTCGACGCCATCAATTTCGGGGCGGCCAAGATCGCGCAGGGCGCCGACGAGATCGTGATCGCCGGCGGCGTCGAATCGATGAGCCGCGTCGGCATGGGCATGTCCGGCGGCGCCTGGTTCATGGACCCATCCGTCGGCCTGCCCGGCTGGTTCATGCCGCAGGGCGTCTCGGCCGACCTCATCGCCACCAGATACGGTTTTTCTCGCGACGACGTCGACGCCTATGCGGTGGAGAGTCAGAAGCGCGCGGCGAAGGCTTGGGAGAAGGGCTATTTCAGGAAATCGGTCATCCCGGTGAAGGACCAGAACGGCCTCACCATCCTCGACCATGACGAGCACATGCGGCCCACGACCGACATGCAGGCGCTGGCCTCGCTCAATCCCTCCTTCGTCATGCCTGGCGAGATGGGCGGCTTCGACGCGGTCGCCGTGCAGCGCTATCCCGAGCTGGAGGAAGTCAACCACGTCCACCACGCCGGCAATTCCTCCGGCATAGTCGATGGCGCGGCCGCCGTGCTGCTCGGCTCCAAGAAAGCAGGCAAGGCGATGGGCCTGAAGCCGAGGGCGCGCATCAAGGCTTTTGCCAACATCGGCTCCGAGCCGGCGATGATGCTGACCGGCCCGGTCGACGTCACCGAGAAGCTGTTGAAGCGCGCCAGGATAAAGCTCGAGGACATCGACCTGTTCGAGCTCAACGAGGCCTTCGCCTCGGTCGTGCTGCGCTACATGCAGGCCTTCGAGATCGACCCCGACAGGATCAACGTGAATGGCGGCGCCATAGCCATGGGCCATCCGCTCGGCGCCACCGGCGCGATGATCTTCGGCACGGTGCTGGACGAGCTGGAGCGGCGCGATTTGAACACGGCGCTGGTGACGCTCTGCATCGGCGCCGGCATGGGCACCGCCACCATCATCGAGCGGGTATAACGCGGTATCCCTCCCCCTTGAGGGGAGGGTGGCCGCGAAGCGGCCGGGTGGGGTCGGGGCGGCAGTGCTCCGGCGCCCAGCCAGGCCGAGACATTGAGATGACCCCACCCGACCCGCTTCGCGGGTCACCCTCCCCTGAAGGGGGAGGGAAGACGCCGCGCCAAGGAGACGCTCTCCAATGACCTACACCAACTTCACCGTCGAGACCGACGCCGACGGCATCGCCCTCGTCACCTGGAACATGCCGGACCGTTCGATGAACGTCTTCACCGAGGAGGTGATGAACGAGCTCGACAGGATCATCGACCAGGTCGCCGGCGACGCGGCGATCAAGGGCGCGGTAATCACCTCGGGCAAGGACAGCTTTTCCGGCGGTGCCGATCTGAACATGCTGAAGCGTATGCTCGGCGTCTTCCACGCCGAGAAGGCGAAGGACCCGGAAAAGGCGACCAAACTGCTGTTCGAGGGCGCGGGCCGCATGGGCTGGCTGTGGCGCAAGCTGGAGACGTCGGGCAAGCCGTGGGTGTCGGCGATCAACGGCACCTGCATGGGCGGCGCCTTCGAGCTGTCGCTGGCCTGCCACGGCCGCGTCGCCGCCGATGGCGACAAGGTCAAGATGGCGTTGCCGGAGGTCAAGGTCGGCATCTTCCCCGGCGCCGGCGGCACCCAGCGCGTGCCGCGGCTCGCCAACACCCAGGAAGCTCTGCAGATGCTGACGACCGGCCAGTCGCTGACGCCCAAGCGCGCCAGGCAGATGGGCCTGATCCACGAGGTCGCCGAGCCGAAGAAGCTGGTCGAGACCGCCAAGGCGATGATCAAGGGCGGGCTGAAGCCGGTCCAGCCCTGGGACGAGAAGGGCTTCAAGATTCCCGGCGGGCCTGTCTATTCGGCGGCCGGCGCAAACCTGTGGCCGCCGGCGATCGCCATTTCGCGTCGCGAGACCTTTGGCAACTATCCCGCCGTCACCGCCATCCTGAAATGCGTCTACGAGGGGCTGCTGGTGCCCTTCGAGACCGGGCTGCGGATCGAGCAGCGCTATTTCACCGAGATCATGCAGTCGACCGAAGCGGCGATGATGATCCGTTCGCTGTTCGTGTCGCTGCAGGAGCTGAACAAGGGCGCGCGCCGCCCGCAAGGCGTCAATCCGACGAAATTCAGGAAGATCGGCGTGCTCGGCGCCGGCTTCATGGGCGCCGGCATCGCCTATGTCACCGCCAAGGCGGGCATTCCGGTGGTGCTGCTCGACCGTGACATGCCGTCGGCCGAGAAGGGCAAGGCGCATTCGGACAAGCTGATCTCCGAGGCGGTGGCCAAGGGCCGCGCCAAGGCGGAGGACAAGGACAAGCTGCTAGCCCTGATCACGCCGACCGACGACTATGCGAAGCTCGAAGGCTGCGACCTCGTCGTCGAGGCGGTGTTCGAGGATTCGGAGGTGAAGAAGGGCGCTATCGAGAAGGCGGAGGCCGTGCTGAAGTCGTCCGCGACCTTCGCCTCCAACACCTCGACGATTCCCATCACGTCGCTGGCCAAGAACTCGGCGCGCCCTAAGAATTTCATCGGCATCCACTTCTTCTCGCCGGTCGACCGCATGATGCTGGTCGAGATCATCCTCGGCAAGAAGACCGCCGACAAGGCGCTGGCCGTGGCGATGGACTATGTGCGCGCCATCGGCAAGACGCCGATCGTCGTCAACGACACGCGCGGCTTCTACGTCAACCGCTGCGTGCTGCGCTACATGGCCGAGGCCTTCCGCATGCTGATCGAGGGCGTTCCGGCGCCGATGATCGAGAACGCGGCAAGGATGGCCGGCATGCCGGTCGGGCCGCTGGCGCTGACCGACGAGACGGCGATCGACCTCGCCCAGAAGATCATGCGCCAGACCAAGCGCGATCTCGGCGACAAGGCCGTCGATCCGGCGCAGATGGCGCTGATCGACACCATGGTTGACACGCATGGCCGCTTCGGCCGCAAGAACGGCAAGGGTTTTTACGACTATCCGGCCAAGCCGGCGAAGAAGAAGCTGTGGCCCGGCCTGAAGGACCTTTATCCGCAGAAGGCGCCGGAGAAGGTCGACGTCGAGGAACTGAAGCAGCGCCTGCTCGTCACCATCGCGCTGGAGGCGGCGCGCGTCATGGAGGAGGGCATCGTGTCGGACCCGCGCGAGGCCGATGTCGGCTCGATCCTCGCCTTCGGCTTCGCGCCCTATACCGGCGGAACGCTGTCCTACATCGACGGCATTGGGGCGGAAGCCTTCGTCGCGCTGTCCAAGAAGCTGCGCAAGAAATACGGCGACCAGTTCAAGGCGCCCAAGCTGCTTGTCGACATGGCGGAAAAGGGCGAGACCTTCTACCAACGCTTCGATCCCTACGCGAAGGGCGAGGAAAAGCAGGCGGCGTGACCGGCGCATGTATGTCTGGGCGCGCTTTGCGCGGGTGACGGCCACGGCGAAAAGCCGTGGCCCCTACAGCGTCGGGTCGGAGAGCCGGCTGGCGTTCCGCTGCCTGCCGACCGACATCGACTTCAACCTGCATCTCAACAATGCCCGCTACATGATGCTGGCCGACCTCGGCCGCATCGACATCTTCCTGCGCAGCGGCGTGTGGGCGCTGGCGCGCGAGCGCGGCTGGGCGCCGATGCTGGGCGGCCTGCAGACGGCGTTCGTGCGCGAGATAAGGTTGTGGCAGCGCTTCGAGGTCGTCTCATCGCTGGAGACCTGGGAAGGAACGGCGGTGATCGGCCGGCACAGCTTCGTCCTGGAGGACGGCACCACAGCGGCGGTCATCGCCACGACGGCCGGCGTATATGACCGCCCGGGCCGCCGCTTCATTCCGATGGACGAGTTGATGCGGCTGCTCGGCCAGGAGGCGGCGCCGCGCCTGCCGACCGAGGCGGAGCGCGCTTTCATCGCCTCACATGCCGGCCTGCGCGAGCTGGCGAAGGCGGGCGGGTGATCACCGCCCGGCGGCACCACGAGGCGGAGGTCCAAGTGATCAGGTTTCTCCACGCCGCTCGCGATCTGACGGATGAGAATCTATATCGCGGCTGAGGGTCGGTTCTGACGAGGCCTCGGTGAAAGCGCCGATCATTGAGAGCGCGATAGACAAGTAGCCCGGCAAACGCTACAACGGACAGGTATTTTTTCCTTGCCAGGCGGAGCTGCGCGATGCTCTCGCACGAACGCGTCTGGGCGGCCATCGACGCCCTTGCCGAACGCCATTCGCTGTCCGTTTCCGGGCTCGCCAAGCGCGCCGGGCTCGATTCCACCGCCTTCAACAAGTCGAAGCGCCGGTCTTCCGACGGCCGCCCGCGCTGGCCATCGACCGAATCGCTGGCCAAGATCATCGAGGCGACGAGCTCGTCGCTCGAGGAGTTCATCGTGCTGGTCAGGGGGCAGGACGGCCGGATCGACGGGGCGCTGCCGGTGCAGCGCTCGACCGTTCCGCTGATCGGCTTTGCCCAGGCGGGAGCGGGCGGCTTCTTCGACGATGCCGGCTTCCCGGCCGGCCACGGCTGGGACCTGGTCGAGCTGCCGGTGCAGGCCGCCGGCAACGCCTATGCGCTGCAGGTGCAGGGCGATTCCATGCTGCCCGTCTACCGCGACCGCGACGTGCTGATCGTCGAGCCGGGCGCCACGGTCCACAAGGGCGACCGCGTCGTCGTCAAGACCACTGCCGGCGAGGTCATGGCGAAGGTGCTGGCGCGTCGCAACGCCCGCGAGATCGAGCTGTTGTCGATCAATCCCGAGCATCCGGTCCGGCAGATCGCCATGCGCGACGTGGAGTGGGTGGCGCGCATCGTGTGGGCGAGCCAGTAGGGTGAGGCGGTCCGTCGTTCTGCTGGTCGCCGTCGCGCTGCTTGCCGGCGGCGCGGCGCTCATCCTCGTCGGGGGTGCCGCGATCCGCTCCAGGCCGCCGGTTCCGGCCGACGTCGCGGCTGTGTCCGATCCTGCCGATGCGGACGGGAGCGCGTCGAAGCGCCTGTCCAGCGAGCGGCCTGCCTTCAAGGGCAGGGAGCGGCAGTCGGCGGCGGATGCGGGCGGCGAGGAAACGGACCAGGCGGCCGCCGCGGATACCGGGCTTCCCGACGATGCCGCCGGCCCGGTCGGGACGAAAACCGGCGCTGCCGGCGGCCCGCCCGCGGCGGCGCAGCCGCCCGAGCGGCGCCAGCACATGATCCTGTTCCAGCCGGTCGCCACGGCGGCGGGCACGATCGAGGTCAAGGGTTATCGGATCGCGTTCGAAGGCATCGAGCCGATCGGGCCGGACGAGACCTGCGATGCGCAGGGACGGTCCTGGCCCTGCGGGGCGCGAGCGCGGGCCGCCTTCCGCGCCTGGCTGCGCGGCCGTTCGGTGACCTGCGAGGTGCCGCCGCAGCCCGGCTCGGAAACCATCGTCGCGCCCTGCCGCATGGGCACCGAGGACATCGCCGAATGGCTGGTCGAGAACGGCTGGGCGCGGCCCGCGGCCGATGGCCCCTATGTCGCGCTGGGCGAAACGGCGGCGCAGGCCGGCAAGGGTGTGTTCGGCGCCGCGCCGGCGATGACCGCGCCGGCCGAGGCACCGGCCGGCAGCCAACTGCCGGCGCCTCCTGCGCCGGGAGCGATCATGGCGGCTCCGGGTGCCGAGCCGCCGCCCGAGATCATCGTGCCGCCGACGACCGGGCCGGTCGACGTGTTCCCTACGCCGCCAGCGCCCCCGCCAGCGCCTGCCCAATGAGGGCACGCGTCTCGGCGACGCCGTAAAGCGCAGCGAAGGAGCCGAAGCGCGGCCCGCGCTCCTGGCCGATCAGCACCTGGTAGATCATCTGGAAGAAGGCGACGGACACGCCGGGCCCACCTTCCGGGCTCTGCTTGGTATGATCCTGGTAGCGCTCGATCTTTCGCGCTACGTTGAGCGCGGCGTTCTGGATCGCCTCGCCGTCAGCGCCGGCCGGCAGTTCGCCCAGCGCTTCCGACAGCCTCTCCAGCGCCCCGCGCTCGACTTCGTCCGGCGCGCGGTATGACTTCTGCGGCTTCACGAAATCGTCGAAGTAGCGGATGGCATAGCCGGCCAGCCGGTCGAGCTCGGGATGGGTCTCGGGCGTCACGCCCGGCGCGTGGCGGGAGATAAAACCCCACAGCACGGAGCGGTCATGCGCGTTCGACGCGCTGACCAGGTTGAGCAGCAGCGCAAAGCTCACCGGCAGCTCGATGTCAGGCGGATTGCCGTCATGGATGTGCCAGACCGGATTGCCGAGCCGCTCCTTCCACTGCTGGCGCGGATAGGCCGACAGGAACGAATAATATTCGTCGACCGCCTTCGGGATGACGTCGAAATAGAGTTTCTTCGCTTGCCGCGGCCGCTGGAACATGTAGAGCGCCAGGCTCTCTGTCGGCGCATAGGTCAGCCATTCGTCGATGCTGAGCCCGTTGCCCTTCGACTTGGAGATCTTCTGGCCGACGTCGTCCAGGAACAGCTCGTAGACGAAATGCTCCGGCGCGCGTCCGCCGAGGATTTCGCAGATGCGGTCGTAGATCGGCTGGTTGGTCTGGTGATCCTTGCCGAACATCTCGAAATCGACGCCCAGCGCCGCCCAGCGCATGCCGAAATCCGGCTTCCACTGCATCTTCACCCGGCCGCCGGTCACCGGCAGTGTCGTCTCCGTGCCGTCCTCGTCGTCGAAGGTGATGGTGCCGTTCCTGGCGTCGACATGCTTCATCGGCACGTAGAGCACGCGGCCGCTCTTCGGCGAGATCGGCAGGAACGGGCTGTAGGTCGCCTGCCGCTCCGCGCCCAGCGTCGGCAGCATCACCTTCATGATGGCGTCGTAGCGCTCGACCGCCTTCAGCAGCACCGCGTCGAAGCGTCCGGACTTGTAATATTCGGTTGCGCTGGCGAACTCGTAGTCGAAGCCGAACGTGTCGAGGAAGCGCCGCAGCATCGCGTTGTTGTGATGGCCGAAGCTTTCGTAGCCGCCGCCGAAGGGATTCGGCACGACGGTGAGCGGCATCTGCAAATACGGCTCGAGGAAGGCGCGGTCGGGGACGTTGTCCGGAATCTTGCGCATGCCGTCCATGTCGTCGGAGAAGCACAGCAGCTTGGTCTTGACCTTGTCCTGCGTGAGCACGTGGAAGGCGTGCCGCACCATGGTGGTGCGCGCCACCTCGCCGAAGGTGCCGATATGCGGCAGGCCGGACGGGCCGTAGCCGGTCTCGAACAGGACCGTGTCGGGAAAGCCCGTTTTCCTGTAGCGCTCGATGATCTTGCGTGCTTCCTCGAACGGCCACGCCTTGCTGTCGGCCGCTGCCGCAAGCACTTCGGGGCTGAGATCGATCACGTTGGATCCCGACATTTTTCCGCTGGTCCTGGTATCTGAATAAGCCGGCGCCCGCCGGAGATGCGCCTTCCCTATTCGGCAGGGCGGGCAGCGTCAACTTTTTGGGCGATTCCGCTTGTGGCCGATCGCGGCGGTGCCTAGGGTCCGCGTCGCCGACAAGCGGAGAGACGGGATGGCCAGGCCGAGCACGCATGAAGCGCTGATCTATCTGATGGTGGTCACCTCGGCCTCCGATCGCGACATGACCGATGTCGAACTGGCGCGCATCGGCGCCGTCATCCGCACCTGGCCGATCTTCGAGGATTTCGACGAGGAGCGGCTGATCCCGGTCGCGCAGGCGTGCCAGCGGCTGCTGCACGAGGAGGGCGGGCTGGAGCGCGTTATCCACCTGGCCGTGACGGTCATACCCGTGCACCTGCACGACACCGCCTATGCCGCGGCCTTCGAGGTGGCGACGGCGGACCTGGAAATGCGCATGGAGGAGAGGCGCATCCTGCAGATGCTGCGGCAGAACCTTGCCGTCGAGGATGCCACCTCCGCGGCGATCGAGCGCGCCACGAAAGCGCGGCACCGCACGCTGACGTAGAGAACCGCGCGGAGCGGGCCGCCAGTGTCTGGCGCCCTCGTGGTTAGACAAGATACCGCCCTCAGTAAAAACCGACGGGAAAATAGCGGAGGTAAAGCTCCGCGAAGACACCCTTCGCCGAGATCTGCTGGAGTGCGGCGTCGAACGCCGCGGCCAGGTCCTCGTTGGCCGGCATGACTGCGATCGCCAGCCCGCCGCCGAGATAGTCGGGGGCCAGATAGGGACCGCCGGCGAAACGGCAGCAATCGGCGGCGTCGGGTGCGGCGAGCCAAGCGGCGAACCGCATGCCGTCGCCGAAGGCCGCGTCGATCTTCGCCGTCTTCATGTCGGCGAGCAGCGCGTCCGGCGTGTCGTAGGCCGCGACCTGGACGCCGGCGAAGGCATCGCGCAGCAGTTGCTCATGCGCCGATCCGGCGACCACGCCGACGCGCCGGCCCTGCAGCTTGCGGGCGAGCGGCTCGGTCAAGACCCTGTCCTTCGCCATGATGAAACGGGCGGGCAGCCGCAGATAGGGCCGCGAGAAGGCGTATTTGGCGCGTGTCTGCGGCGTGACCGCGAGGCCGGCGATGATCGCCTCGCCGTCGCCCCTGGCCAGCGCCGTTTCGAGTTCGCCCCAGGGCAGCGCCTGGATTTGGCATTTTTCGGCGATCGCCAGCTCCGCGCATATCGCTCTCGCCAGATCGACATGCAGGCCCGACAGCCGGCCGGACGCATCGAGATAGTTGAACGGCGGAAAATCGGTCGCGGTGAGGAAGCGCAGCCTTTGCAAGGTCGAAAGGTCGGGCTTGGCCAGCCGCTCCCTGGCATCCCAGAAGACAGGCGGTTCGGCCGTCCATGCCGGCCGATGGAGGCCGGCCAGCAGGACGACTGCCGCAAGCGCGACCTTGGCAAGCAGAGCCCAGAATTTCATCGGACCGGTGGCTCCCAACTCGAGTGAACGGCTCCGAAGCGGCAGCAATGACGTGCAGGCTACCGCCCTTGTCTTCCGCGAAAACCAGGTCGACTGCACCCCCTGTTCCTATCCGGGCGTCTTGTACAGTCCGGTATGAGAAATTCCGACAAATCCGCTGGAAATGCAAATTCCGCGCGCATAGGATTGCCGCGGGGCCGGCAACCTGGGGACGTTGCCATGGGGGATATCCGATCGCACATCGGAAGCGGCAGGATTGATCGCGTTCGGCGCCGGGCCGGCCGGGACCGCGCCGGTCTCGCCGGCTCGCGCGAGCTCGAAAGACCGTCGGCCAAGCCGGCGGGGACCGCCTGACATGGACGGCGAAATCACGGGTTCGCGGCGGGCAGGGGACGCTGCCGGTAGCGCGCCTCGGCCCAAAGAAACGAAGCCGGCCGGCCCGGACCCGAGCGACGAGCTGATCGGGTACTTCTTTCCCGAGTTCGAAATCTGGCGCCCCATCCTCGCAAGGCTGCGGATCGCGCCCGGCATGGTGCTGAAGCTGGCGAGCCGGGCCACGGCCAACGGCACCGACTTCCAGTCCGAGCTGCTGGCGTCCGATCTGGTTTCCGAGCGCGACCTGTTTGCCACGATAGCCGACGAATTCGCGGTGGGCTTCCTCGAGGAGATCGATCCCGATCGGCTGATCATGAAGCCGGAGGACCGCGCTCTCTTCCTGCGCTCGCGCAGCAAGCATCTGCACGCCTGGGTGATGGGACGCAACGGCGTCACGCATCCGGTGATCGCGCCGTCGGGCATGCGCCTGACGGAACTCGGCAAGCTGCTGCGCTCCAATCGGCTGAAGCCGATCCTGTATCTGACGTCGCCCTCCGCCCTGCGCCGCGCCATCCTGGCGCGCGCCTCCATGGCGCTGGTGAAGAAGGCGAGGAACGGGTTGCACGAGCGGTTTCCCGCCCTTTCCGCCAAGGACGTCATCAGCCCCTGGCAGGCCGCGATGCTGGCCGTGCTGCTGGTCACCGTGCCGCTGTCGCTGGTCGTTGCGACCTGGGAGGCATTGCTGGCGCTGCATGTGCTGTCGTCGCTGTTCTTCCTCGCCTGCGTCGGTCTGCGCTTCGCCGCCGCCACCGCGCAGCCGGCCAGCACACCGTCCGGGCTGGAGCGGATTCCCGCCGACACGCTGCCGTTCTACTCGGTTCTCGTGGCGTTGCATCGCGAATCGGAGGTGGTGTCCCAGCTTGTCGGGGCGTTGGAGCGCCTCGAATGGCCGAGAAGCAAGCTGGAAATCAAGCTGGTCTGCGAGGCCGACGATTTCGAGACGCTGGCGGCGCTCTCCGCCTTGCGCCTGCCGCATCATGTCGAGGTGGTGCGCGTCCCGCCGAGCCTGCCGCGCACCAAGCCCAAGGCGCTGGACTACGCGCTACCGCTCGTCAAGGGCGACTTCGTCGTGCTCTACGACGCGGAAGACCGGCCGCACCGGCTGCAACTGCGCGAGGCATGGCACCGGTTCGCGAGCGCGGGCGACGAGCTCGCCTGCCTGCAGGCGCCGCTCCAGATATCCAATGGGGGCCAGGGAGTCATCCCGCTGCTTTTCGCCTTCGAATATACCGCGCTTTTCCGCGGACTGCTGCCGTGGCTGTCGGGCCGGCGCACGCCGTTGCCGCTCGGCGGCACGTCCAACCATTTTCGCGTGGTGGCGCTGGAGGCGGTGGGCGGCTGGGATCCCTACAACGTCACCGAGGATGCCGATCTGGGGCTGCGGCTGGCCCGCTTCGGCTACCGCTGCGAGACGATAAGCCTGCCCACCCTGGAGGACGCGCCGGTCGCCTGGTCGGTGTGGTTGCCGCAGCGCACCCGCTGGTTCAAGGGCTGGCTACAGACCTGGCTCGTCCACATGCGCGACCCCGTCGCCCTCCACCGCGATCTCGGCGTGCGATCGTTCTGCATCGCGCAGATCCTCTATGCCGGGCTGGCGCTCTCGGTGCTGATCCATCCCCTGCTGATCGTCGCGGCGATCTATCTGACGGGGCTCCTGCTGCTTGCGGAGCCAGTGTCCGGATGGCCGGTGCTGCTGTTGACCATGGACGCGCTCAACATCGTCTGCGGCTACCTGTCCTTCCTGCTGCTCGGCTGGCACAGCCTGGGGAAACGGGATCGGCGCGGCTTCTGGAGGATCCTGCTGTTCACGCCGCCCTACTGGATGATGATGTCGTGGGCCGCCTGGCGGGCGGTCTGGCAGCTCTGGCGGCGCCCGCATCACTGCGGCCTTATGTAGCAAGAGCACCAACATAGCCGCTACCGCGCCCTAGCGGGTTCCCATAAAATCCGGGAATGCCGATCCAAGCTTTCAACCTTTCCCGCCAGCGCTCAACCAAGAGCGCGATCACCGTCAACGGGCTTCTCACATGGCGCGCGCGGCGACTGCGCAACCTACGCCTAGAGCCTGACAGCCGCGACCAGCACCTAGCCGACATAGCCGCCATAGACCACGTGTTGGTCAACGTGATCGGCTTTACCGGCGATATAGAAGCCCTGTCGCGGGAT
>JAESFZ010000178.1_pt1 | contig 95492 bp, 82 predicted proteins | sample 9269561 | NCBI WGS metagenome assembly JAESFZ01 (sample SAMN14515552, study PRJNA621657) | algae metagenome | isolation source: Tildeniella nuda ZEHNDER 1965/U140 and co-occurring heterotrophs from wet... | place: Switzerland: Stansstaad, Zurih | collected 1965-01-01 | reverse complement strand
TCCTCGCGGCGGCGGATGGCCTTCGGGAACTGGCCGCGCACGCGCTTCAGATCGGCGAAGACGCGATAGCGCCCCTCGCTCTTGACCTGCTCCACGGCGGTCTGGAAGGCGGCCTTGTAGTCGTACATCAGGAGGAACCCCGCGGTGAGCGAGCCTCTTCCTCCCATCCGCATCCACCCGCGTCACCTCCGGGAAACCCCTATCGCCGGGAGGGTCTATCCGGCGAGGATCGTCATCCGCACCAGTTCCGACAGGCTGCGGGCCTGCATCTTGGTCATGACGTTGGCGCGATAGACCTCGACCGTGCGGGGGCTGATCTCGAGGTCGTAGGCGATCACCTTGTTGGCGCGGCCGGCCACCAGGCCCTCGAGCACCTGACGCTCGCGGGCCGACAGGGAGGCGAGACGTTCGAGCACCTCGGCGTCCGGCCCCTCCCGCGCGGGGGAACCCGTCTGCTCGGCGAGCGCCGCGCGGATCGAGGACAGCAGGGCCTCGTCGTCGAACGGCTTTTCGATGAAGTCCTTGACCCCGGCGCGGACAGCCTCGATCGCCAGCGGCACGTCGGCGTGGCCGGTCATGACGATCACCGGATGGCGCACGCCCATTTCGGCCAGTCGCCGGACCATCTCCAGCCCGCTCATGTCCGGCATGCGCACATCGGTGACGATGCAACCGGGGGCGAGATTGTCCGCATGCGCCAGCAGGGCCGCCGCCGAGTCATAGGTCCTCGACACCAGGTCCGCGGTGTCCAGCAGGAAGGCCAGGGAATCCCGGATCGCGGGATCGTCGTCGACCACATGGACGATCGGCTCATTCGCCATCGTAGAGTTCCTCCTCGCCTACTGAACGCAGCGTAAAGCAGAATCGGGTCCCGCCGCCGGGATTTTGCTCGACCCAGATGCGGCCGCCATGGGCCTCGATGATGGTGCGGGAAATCGACAGGCCGACGCCCATGCCGGTCCGTTTGGTGGTGACGAACGGCTGGAACAGCTGGTCGGCGATGTCCGGGCTGATGCCGGAGCCGGTGTCGGCCACGGTGACCTGGGCGTATTCGTCCTCCATGGGGTCCAGTCGAATCTCGAGGATCTTGCTCTTCGACTCGTCCATCGCCTCGATCGCATTGCGGATCAGGTTGAGAACGACCTGCTGGATCTGGACCTTGTCGGCCAGCACGAGGTCGATGTCCGGCGAAAACCGGAACAGCACCCGGATGCCGTGCTCCTTGGCCCCGACCAGCGCCAGGGCGCTGGCCTCTTCTATCAGTTTGGGCAGGCTTTCGACCCGCCGTTCGGCCTCGCCGCGGGCGACGAAATCGCGCAGGCGGCGGATGATGTCGCCGGCCCTCAACGCCTGGTCGCCGGCCTTCTGGATGGCGTCCTTCAGGCGTTCCCGGGCGATGGTCTCGGCGTCCAGCAGACGCAGCGAGCCCTTCAGATAGTTGGCCATGGCCGACAGCGGCTGGTTCAGTTCGTGGGCCAGGGCGGAGGCCATCTCGCCCATGGCGGTCAGGCGAGAGATGTGGACCAGCTCCGACTGCAGCTCCTGCAGACGCTGCTCGGTCTGCTGCCGTTCGCTGAGGTCGCGGACGAAGCCGGTGAAGAAGCGCTGATCGCCGGAAATCATCTCGCCGACCGCGAGCTCCATCGGGAAGGTCGACCCGTCCTTGCGCTCGCCGACCACGACCCGGCCGACGCCGATGATCCGTCGCTCGCCGGTGGTCAGATAGCGGTCCAGATAGCCGTCATGCTGCTCGCGGTAGGGTTCGGGCATGAGCATTTTCACGTTGCGGCCGATCACTTCGTCCGGGGCCCAGCCGAACAGGCGCTCGGCGGTGGGACTGAAGGACTGCATGACGCCGCGTTCGGTGATGACGATCATGGCGTCGGGCACGGTCGCGAGGATGGATTGCAGATGCGCCTCGCGGGCCAGCAGGTCGCGGTGCACGGCCACCGAGCGGGACCTCATGTTCTGGAAGGCCTCGCCGCCGGCCGTGATCACGACGCCCAGCAGCAGGAAGACGAACGCCCCGACCAGGTCGCCGAGCGCCAGCGCGCCCGTCAACCAGGTGACGTAGAGCCCGCAGACGAGTCCGAGCACCGTCGCCAGGGCGCCGGGCGTCGCGCCGCCGAGGGCGGCGGCGACGACGACGGCCGGGACGAAGAACAGCAGGGTCAGCCGGTCTTCCAGCAGGGGCGTCATGGCCATGCGCGCCGCCAGCCCGAGTCCTGAGCCGAGCACGGCCGCCGCCAGGCCGAAACCGGTGTGGCGGGTCGCCAGCATCCAGTCCCATGGGGTCCGGGTCTCCAGCGCATCCGTCGGGGTGGTCGTCATGGTCGCCTCCGCAACACCCCGTAGGTGAAACACCTGAATTTCACCAGACGTGGCCGGCGGCTACTTCACCGCCATCGGGCCGCCGGCCCACCAGTTCCCTTTTTTCGGAAGCCGCCATGACCGCTCCCCTCGTCGATCTCTCCGTCCACCATAAGCCGAAGGGCGTCTCCGACCGCGTCGCCTTCGGCTTCGTCAAGGCGCTGCGCTTCTTCGCCGACACCTTCTTCGCCAAACGCTACGGCCACCGCGCCGTGGTGCTGGAGACGGTCGCCGCCGTGCCCGGCATGGTCGGCGCGACCCTGAACCATCTGAAGGCCCTGCGGCGGATGAAGGACGACAACGGCTGGATCCGCACCCTGATGGACGAGGCCGAGAACGAGCGGATGCACCTGATGACCTTCATCGAGGTGGCGCAGCCGACCCTGTTCGAACGCTTCATGGTCATCGCCGTGCAGTGGGTCTTCTACCTGTTCTTCTTCGGTCTCTATCTGGTGTCCGCCAAGACGGCGCACCGGGTGGTCGGCTATTTCGAGGAGGAGGCCGTCCTCAGCTACACCCACTATCTGGCCGAGATCGACGAGGGCCGCAGCCCGAACGTGGCCGCCCCCGCCATCGCCCTGCGCTACTGGAACCTGCCGGCCGATGCGACCCTGCGCGACGTGGTGCTGGTGGTCCGCGCCGACGAGGCCCATCACCGCGACGTCAACCACGGCTTCGCCAACGAACTGGCCGGCGCCCCGCCGATCCCGGTCGCGCCCTGCCCGGTGCACGTCGAGCTGCAACCCAATTGGAAGGCGGCGGCGTAACGACGACCTCACAGACCCGGCTTCCGCACATGTCAGCCCGCGCCCTTCCTGCCGCCTGGCGTCCCCACGCCGAGCGCAACCTGCCCCGCTACACCAGCTATCCGACGGCGGTCGCCTTCGAGACCGCCGACGGGGAGGGGGAGGCGCGGGGCTGGCTGGCGGCCACCCGCGCCGACCAGGCCATCTCGGCCTATGTCCATGTGCCGTTCTGCAAGCGGCTGTGCTGGTACTGCGGCTGCCACACCAGCGTCTTCCACGAGTACGACCGGGTCCGGGCCTTCTTCCAGACCCTGATGCTGGAAGTCGATCTGTGGGCCGACGCCATGGGCCCGCACGCCGGAGCGGCCCACCTGCATTTCGGCGGCGGCAGTCCGAACGCCCTGTCGCCCGGGGACTTCCTCGCCCTCGTCCGGCACATGGCCGACCGGTTCGCCCTGCGGCCCGGGGCCGAGGTCGCGGCCGAGCTGGATCCGGGCATGCTGACCGAGGCCTTCATCGACGCCTGCGGCGAGGCCGGGGTGACCCGCGCCAGCCTCGGCGTCCAGACCTTCGATCTCGACGTCCAGACCCGGGTCAACCGCGTCCAGCCCTTCGACATGGTCGCCGCCGCCAGCGACCGCCTGCGCAAGGCGGGGGTGTCGGCGATCAATTTCGACCTGATGTACGGCCTGCCCGGCCAGACCCCCGAGAATGTCGCGGCGTCCGCGGAGGCGGCCGTGACCCTGCGGCCCGACCGGGTGGCGGTGTTCGGCTACGCCCACGTGCCGTGGATGAAGAAGCACCAGGTGATGATCAAGGAGGCCGATCTGGCCGACGGGGATGGCCGCTGGGCCCAGGCCGAGGCGGCCGACGAGACCCTGCGGGCGGCCGGCTATGTCCGCATCGGGCTGGACCATTACGCCCTGCCTGACGATCCGCTGGCCGTCGCGGCGGAGGCGGGCCGGCTGCGCCGCAATTTCCAGGGCTACACCGACGACCCGGCGCCCGTGCTCGTGCCCATCGGCCCGTCCTCGATCGGCCGGTTCGCCGAAGGGTTCGTGCAGAACGCCGCGGCGACCGATGTCTGGGGGCGTGAGGTCGAGGCGGGCCGCCTGCCCGTTGCGCGCCAGCTGCCCGTCAGCGCCGAAGACGAGCTGCGCGCGGCCGTGATCGAGCGGCTGATGTGCGACCTGACGGTTGACGTGGCCGAGGTCTGTCGGGCGCACGGATTCGCCGACGCGACCCTGGACAGCGCGGTCGTGGCGGCGGGGCGGCTGGAGGCCGACGGGCTGTGCACGGTCGACGGCCGCACCATCCGGATTCCGGCCGAGGCCCACCGCGTCATGCGCGTGGTCGCGGCCTGTTTCGACGCCCGTCTTCCGGTCGCCGCGAGCCGGCACGCCCGGGCGGTGTGACCTCCGGGACAACCCCCACTGGGGGAATCCCCGAGTTTGTCGACGCACAACGTCCGGTCACCCTGAACAACGGATGGAAGCTTCAACTGGCCGGACCCGGGGATCGCCCGCGCGGCCGCAAGGATATCGCGAGATGACAACCAAACGACTTTGGATCGTCCTCGCCCTGATCATGGCGAGTTCGTTCGCCGTGCTGGGGATGATGGGGCGGGAGATAAACCGGCAGGCGCCGCCCATACCGGCGCAGGTCGTGGACACCACCGGGGCGGTGCTGCTGACCCGCGAGGACATCCAGACCGGCCAGCTGGCCTGGCAGTCGATGGGCGGCCAGCAGGTCGGCTCGATCTGGGGCCACGGCGGCTACGTCGCGCCCGACTGGTCCGCGGACCAGCTGCACCGCGAAACCATGGCCCTGCTGGAGATGTGGTCGCAACGCGACTTCGGCCAATCCTGGGCCAGCCTCGACGTCGAACGTCAGGCGGCGCTGAAGGCCCGGGTCAAGCGCGAGATGCGCACCAACACCTATGACCCGGCGACCGACACCATCACCGTCTCGGCCGACCGGGCCGCCGCCATGCGCGAGGTCAAGGCCCACTACGTCGCCCTGCTGAGCGACGATCCGGCGCTGGAATCGCTGCGCGAGCAATACGCCATCGCCAACAACGCCGTTCCGGACATCAGCCGCCGCAACCAGATTTCGGCCTTCTACTGGTGGGCCAGCTGGGGCGCGGGGACCGAACGCCCGAACGACGTCATCACCTACACCTCCAACTGGCCGCACGAGCCGCTGATCGACAATGTGCCGACGCCGGCCAATATCGTCTGGTCGGTGGCCAGCGTCCTGCTGCTGATCATCGGCGTCGCCGCCCTGATCTTCTGGCATGCGCGCCAGCCCAAGGAAGAGCATCTCGAACCGCCTTCGGCCGATCCGCTGCTGGGCATGAAGCCGACGCCCTCGATGAAGGCGGCGGGCAAGTATTTCCTGACCGTGATCGCCCTGTTCCTGCTTCAGGTCGGGCTCGGCGCCGTCACCGCCCACTATGCGGTCGAGGGCCATGACTTCTACGGCATTCCGATTTCGGAATGGATTCCCTACGCCATCACCCGCACCTGGCACACCCAGCTGGCGGTGTTCTGGATCGCCACGGCCTGGCTGGGCACGGGCCTCTACATCGCGCCCATCGTTTCGGGCAAGGAACCCCGGTTCCAGGCTCTCGGCGTCAACGTCCTGTGGGTCGCTCTTGTCGTCGTCGTGCTCGGTTCGATGGCCGGCGAATGGTTCGGCGTGCAGCAGGTCTTCGACCTCGACACCAACTGGTGGTTCGGTCACCAGGGCTGGGAATACATCGACCTCGGCCGCTTCTGGCAGAGCCTGCTGTTCGTGGGCCTGATCCTCTGGCTGGTGCTGGTGACCCGCGCCCTGTGGCCCGCGCTGAAGGAGAAGTCCCAGGCCAAGCCGGTGCTGGTCATCCTGTTCCTGTCCACCGTGGCCATCGCCCTGTTCTACGCGGCCGGCTTCATGTGGGGCAAACACACCCACATCAGCATGGTCGAATACTGGCGCTGGTGGGTGGTCCACCTGTGGGTCGAGGGCTTCTTCGAAGTGTTCGCCACGGCGGTGATCAGCCTGCTGTTCGTCCGCCTCGGCCTGGTCCGTCCGATCGTCGCCAATGTGGCGGTCGTGTTCGGCACCATCGTCTTCATGACCGGCGGGGTGCTGGGCACGGCGCACCACTGGTATTTCGCCGGCACGCCGACCTCGGTGATGGCCATCGGCTCGGTGTTCTCGGCCCTCGAGGTCGTGCCCCTGGCCCTGGTCGGCTTCGAGGCCTTCGAGAACTGGCGGCATACGAAGGCGGCGCCTTGGGTCAAGGCCTACAAATGGCCGATCCTGTTCTTCGTCTCCGTCGGCTTCTGGAACCTGCTCGGCGCCGGCGTCTTCGGCTTCATGATCAACCCGCCGCTGGCCCTCTATTACATCCAGGGCCTGAACACGACGGCGACCCACGCCCACGCGGCCCTGTTCGGGGTCTACGGGATGCTGGGCATCGGCCTGCTGCTGTTCTGCTTCCGCAGCCTGGCCCGCCGGGAGGCCTGGAGCGACAAACTCCTGGCCTGGACGTTCTGGCTGCTGAACATCGGCCTGGCGATGATGCTGTTCCTGTCGCTGCTGCCGATCGGCGTGGTCCAGGCCTTCGCCAGCATCGAGCACGGCATGTGGTTCGCGCGCTCTCCGGCGGTGCTCCATTCGCCGCTGGTCCAGACCCTGGTGTGGATGCGCGTTCCCGGCGACGTGGTGTTCGGGGCGGGGGCCGTCACCCTGGCGATCTTCGCCGCCAGGCTGGTGATCGGGGGGCTCAAGCCCAAGGCCGAGGTCGAGCCGGTCGCCGAACCCGCGGTCCTGCCGGCCGAGTAGCGGGTCGGCAGCTCAGGGGGCGGGGAGGGGTTCGCCTCTCCCCGCCCTTTCTCTTTCAAGGATATCTCTCTCGTGGCCACCACAGCCCAGTCCATCCGGCAGTACGCCGGCCCGCCCCTGTTCAGTTTCGGCTTCAGGCCCTTCTTCCTGTTTTCGGCGGTGTGGGCGGTGGTCGCCGTGCCGGTCTGGGTGGCGTCGATGACGCTGGGCGACGGCATGGTCGGGAGCATGGACGGGCGGCTGTGGCACATCCACGAGATGCTGTTCGGCTATCTGGCGGGGGTCATCGCCGGCTTCCTGCTGACGGCGGTGCCGAACTGGACCGGCCGCCTGCCGGTGACGGGAGGCAAGCTGGTCGGCCTGTTCGCCTTGTGGGTCGCGGGACGGGCGGCGGGCTTCCTGCCGGCGTCCATGTCCGTACCGGCCGCCGTCATCGACAGCGCCTTCCTTGTGGTGTTCGCGGCGGTGATCTGGCGCGAGGTGCTGGCGGCGAAGAACCGGCGCAACCTGCCGGTCTGCCTGCTGGTGTCGGTGCTGGCCGCAGCCAACATCGCCTTTCATCTTCGCAGCCAGATCCCGCTGTTCGGCCCGGGCGCCGAACGGGCCGCCGTGGCGGTGGTGACCGGGCTGATCGCCCTGATCGGCGGCCGGGTGACGCCCAGCTTCACCCAGAACTGGACCCAGGCGCACGGGATCGCCAAAGGGCCGACCGCCTTCAATCGCTTTGACGCCGGGGTGCTGGCGCTCACCGCCGTGGCCCTCATCGGTTGGGTGGCGGCGCCGTTGCAGCCGCTGACCGGTATGGCGCTGGTCCTCGCCGGGGTGGCCAATCTGCTGCGGCTGGCGCGCTGGCGCGGCTGGCTGGCCCGGCGCGAGGCGCTGGTCTGGATTCTGCACCTCGGCTACGCGTGGCTGGGCGTCGGTCTGGTCCTGTTGGGTCTGAGCGCCCTGGCGCCGCATGCCGTCCCGTTCACCGCGGGCGTTCACGCCCTGACCACGGGGGCCATGGGTGTCGAGACCCTCGCCATGATGACGCGGGCCACGCGCGGCCATACCGGCCGGCCGAGAGTCGCGGACCGGTCGACGACCGCCATCTATCTGCTGGCCCTCTCGGCGGCGATGGTGCGTGTGTCGGCGCCCTTCCTCACAGACTGGACGGTCGTCCTGCTGGCCGTGTCGGCGACGCTGTGGGCGCTGGCCTTCGCGAGCTTCGTGGCCGTCTACGGGCCGATGCTGTGGCGCCGGTCGCTGTGAATTTGCGCCCGCGCAAGGCGGCGGCGGATGGACCATGCGACGCATTCGCCATGACCCGTCCCGCCCCCAATTGCTGCGACCCGGCGATGTGTCCATCGGACCTGTGCTGCCACGGGGACTGTCACTGTTCTCCCTCGGCCCCCCGGGGCGGCCGGCTGATGCTGCAGGCGTTCGGACTGGGCGCGGCGGCGCTGGGCGTCGCGGGCCTGGTCTTGCCGGTGCTGCCGACGACGCCCTTCCTGCTCCTCTCGGCCTGGGCCTTCGCCCGATCCTCGCCGCGCCTCGAGGCGTGGCTGCGCAACCATCCGCGGCTGGGCCCGCCCCTGAACGCCTGGGAAGAGCGCCGCGCCATCCCCCGCGGAGCCAAGGCGGTCGCCGTGGCGAGCCTGCCCGCGAGCGGCTTTCTCGTGCATGCGGCGGGGGCCGGCCTCGCCGTCACCGCCGCGGTCGGGGTCGCACTGGCCTGCATCGGCGGCTGGATTCTGACCCGGCCGTCCTGAGCGTCTGCCGCCGAAATCCTCAAGGAGCCTCCATGAGTCCTTCACCCGCCGCCGTGGTCGCCGGCGCCTACTTTCCTGGTCCCCGTTCGGAAAACGAGACCTGGGTGCGGGGCGAATTCCAGGCGGTGCTGGACCAGTGGTTCGACTGGCGAAAGCAGCTGTTCCCGGAGGATCCCCGTCTGGTCGGACCCGCCGACCGGCTGTCGCCCGGACGGCTGGAGCGGCGCGAGATCCTGTCCCGCGAACTGGCCGAACTCTGCGAGGCCCTCACCGCCGAGACCCCGACCTATACGCCCCGCTACATCGGCCACATGAAGGCCGAGGTGTCGCTGCCGGCGCTGCTGGGCTGGCTGGCGGCGATGCTGCACAATCCCAACAACACCTCGCGCGAGGCCAGCAAGGTCGGCACGGTGATCGAGGCCGAGGCCATCGCCATGCTGGCGACCATGGTCGGCTACGACCCGGCGAGGGCCGAGGGCCATTTCACCTCCGGCGGGACGGTGGCGAATTTCGAGGCGGTCTGGCGCGCCCGCTACCGGCTCGACCACTGGCTCAGCCTCGGCCTGTATGTGGCGGAGAAGACGGGGGAGCCGCTCGACGTCTTCGCGGCGGCTCACATGGGCTGGGACCGCTTCCGCGAACTGTGGGCCGAGCACGGGTTGACCGACGCGGTGCTGCGCCGCTGCAGCGCGGCGGTCGGAGCGCCGGCGGACATCTGGCGACGGATCGGGCGCGCCTCGGGCCGCGACTATTTCGGACCGGTCCTGCTGGTCCCGGGCAACAAACACTATTCCTGGTCCAAGGCCGCCAACCTGTTCGGGCTCGGCGAGGACTCGCTGTGGCCGGTGGCGCTCGACGCCGAGGGGCGGCTCGACGTCGACGATCTGGAGCGGCTGATGCGGCGGGCCGAGGCCGCGGGCCGGCCGGTGCTGATGGCGGTCGGCGTGGCCGGCACCACCGAGACCGGCGAGATCGATCCGATCGACGCCCTGCATGACCGGCTGGAGCAGTGGGAGGCCGAGCGCGGCCTGCACATCTGGCGGCACGTGGACGCGGCCTACGGCGGCTTCCTGTGCGCCATCCTTGGCGGGCCGGACGAGACCGTGCTGACCCGGGCCAGCGCCTCGGCCCTGCGCGCCATCGGGCGGGCGGATTCGGTGACCATCGACCCGCACAAGCTGGGCTATGTGCCCTATGCCTGCGGGGCCTTCCTGACGCGGGACACGGCCCGCTATGCGGTTTCGGCCTTCGACGCCCCCTATCTGGATCGCCCCGAGCTGGGCGACGGCAAATGGTCATCGACGCTGGAGGGCTCGCGCTCGGCGGCGGGCGCGGCGGCGGTCTGGCTGAGCGGCCGGACGATCGGCTTCGATCCGGACGGCATGGGCGCCCTGCTCGCGGAGACGGTGCGAGCGCGCCAAGCGTTCGAGATTGCGCTCGGCGAGGCTATCCCTGAGGTCCGTTTCCTGAAGCCCGCCGACGCCAACATCGTCTGCTTCTCCGTGGCCGCGCCGGGCGAGGCGCTGTCCGGGGCCAACCTCCGCACCGCCGCGCTGTTCGACAGCATCCACCGTTCGCCGGAGTTCTCGGTTTCGAAGACCACCCTCGGGCCGGACTACGCCGCGGTGATCGCGCGCCATGTCGAGGGCTTCGGCGGGGTCGTCGACGCGCCGGGGATGGTGCTGGTGCGCTGCGTCTTCATGAACCCCTACTGGGCCGCCCCCGAATACCGGACGGCGCTGTTCCCGGCCATCATCGACCTGGTCCGCCGGAGCCTCGATCAACATCTCAAGGCGGCCTGACCGCAGCAGGCGTCGACGCCGTCGGGCCTACGTAGGAACCCTATAAGGGAACATACCCAAGTCCGGGCGGAGGGTTCAGAGCGCCCCGCAAGATGTTGAAACAGCGCATGTTTAACTGAGGCGACCGGGCGCGGCCTGCGGCATGTCGGCCGCCCCAGGGAGAAGGTTGTGCGCGCGCAATGTCGGTCGCCGGGGAGGCTCCTAGACCCGTCCCCATCGGGGCCGAGCAAGCGCCCCCGGGGACAGACCATGAAACTCATCGCCCTTCTCACCAGCGCCGCCGTCCTGGCCCTGGTCGCCACCGCTCCCGGCGTCGTCCTGGCCCAGGAGGCCGAAGCCGCCGCGCCCGCCGAGGCCATCAACATCATCCGCAGCGCGAGCGACCTGCCCAGACCGCTGAACGCCAACAGCCCGCGCCACCATGTGGTCGGTCTGGAGACCACGGAGGTCATCGGCCAGCTCGAGGACGGGACCAGCTACACCTACTGGACCTACAACAATAAGGTGCCCGGGCCCTTCGTCCGCGTGCGCGTCGGCGACACGGTCGAGGTCAACATGACCAACGCCGCCGACAGCGTGATGATGCACAATGTCGACTTCCACGCCGTGACCGGACCGGGCGGCGGCGCGGCGGCGACCAACGCCAATCCGGGCGAAACCAAGTCCTTCACCTTCAAGGCCCTGCAACCCGGCCTCTATGTCTACCACTGCGCCACGCCGATGGTGGCCCAGCACATCTCCAACGGGATGTACGGCCTGATCCTGGTCGAGCCGGAGGGCGGCCTGCCCGAGGTCGATCACGAGTTCTATGTGATGCAGGGCGAGATCTACACCGAGGAGGAGCAGGGCACGCCGGGCCTGCTGACCGAGAGCATCGAGAAGCTGCTCAACGAACAGCCGACCTATTACGTCATGAACGGCGCCTTCAAGGCCCTGACGGGGGACAACGCCCTCAAGGCCGAGGTCGGCGACACCGCCCGCATCTATTTCGGCGTCGGCGGCCCGAACAAGATCTCGAGCTTCCACGTCATCGGCGAGATCTTCGACACCGTCTACCGCGACGCCTCCCTGACCAGCCCGCCGATCACCGACGTGCAGACGGTGCTGGTGCCTCCGGGCGGGGCCACGGTGGTGGACCTGACGTTCGAGGTGCCCGGCAGCTACATCATGGTCGACCACGCCCTGAGCCGGGTCGACCGCGGCGCCGCCGGCATCATCGAGGTCACCGGACCGCAGAACCCCGACATCTTCCGGGGCTCGCCGGAAGCCCACAACCACATGGAACACTAGCCGCCAGTCTGGTGTGCGACCTGCGGCCGTCGGGGATCTCTCCGGCGGCCGCTTTTTTTCCAGCGGGAGAGACACCATGACGATGACACGCTCGGCGGCGCTGGCCCTCATGCTCACCGTCGTCCCGGCCGCGGCCCAGGCCCAGACGGCCGACGCCGACGCCCGCGTCCTGTTCGAGACCCGGTTGCGCAGCGAGACGGTGGACCAGCAGGGCTTCATCGAGCGGGCCCACGCCCTGACCCTGAGGACGCGGCTGGGCTGGCGCTCGTCCACGATCCACGGCCTGCAGTGGCTGATCGAGGGGGAGGGGGTCGCCGTCCTCGACGACCGCTATTCCGCCCCATCGGATCCGGTCCCCGGTCGCCCGGCCGTGGCCGATGGCGAGACGCTGGAGCTGAACCGGGCGCAGCTGCGCTGGACCGGCCTGCCCGACACGGAGGTCGTCGTCGGGCGCCAGCGGCTGATCGTCGGCGCCAGCCGGTTCGTCGGCAATGTCGGCTGGCGGCAGAACGAGCAGACCTTCGACGCGGTCAGGCTGTCGACCACGGCGTTGAAGCCGCTCGCGATCACCTGGGTGTTCGCCGACCGGGTCCAGCGGCCGCTCGGCCACGAGCACCCCCAGGGGGTCTGGCGCGGCGACATCCACGTGCTGCAGGCCGAGACGGATACCCCCGTCGGGCGGCTGGGCGGCTTCGGTCTGGCCATCGATCTGGACAATGCGCCCGCCCAGTCATCGACCACGGTGGGGGCGCGGCTGACGGGGTCGCGGCCGATGTCCGGCGACCTGTCGCTGACCTGGGCCGGCGAATATGCGGTGCAGACCGACGCCGGGGCCAATCCGGCGGACTATTCGCTGGACTTCCAGGCGGCGGCCGTGGGGGTGCAGACGTCGCGCTGGTCGGTCGGCGCGGGCTATGAGCGGTTCGACGGCGACGGCGTCTCCGGCTTCCAGACGCCGCTCGGCACGGGGCATGGCTTCCTCGGCTGGTCGGATGTGATCACCACCACGCCGGCCTTTGGCGTCCGCGACCTGTTCCTGCGCGGCCATGTCGGGGTTCCGGCGTGGGGTCGGTCTCTGCGTCTGGCCGCCGAGGCGCACGCCTTCCATGACGCCGACGGGGATTTCGAGCTGGGTCGCGAGCTGGATCTGTCGGCGACCCTGCCGATCGACACCCACTGGTCGGTCGAGCTGAAGGCGGCGCATTTCGAGGGCGACCATCCCGCCTTCGGCGACGCCGACAAGGGCTGGCTGACCCTGGAGTATCGCTACTGAGGGGGAGGGGGCGGCCGTCCGCCCCCTCCGGTTCAGCCTAGCCGCATTTGGAGTAGCCGCAGTCGAAGCAGGTGTCGCAGCCTTCCTTGCGGACCATGCCGGGCGTTCCGCAGCGAGGGCAGCAGGTCTTCGCGGCCGCTGTCGCCGTCGGAGCCGGAGCCGGCTCGTCGACCGCATGCTCCGCGCAGGCGGCCGCGTCGCGGGCCAGATGGCGCTCGATGATCCCGCCGATCGCCGCCAGAAGGGACGGCACATAGCGGCCGTTCAGCCAGCCGCCGCCGCGCGGATCGAACACCGCCTTCAGCTCCTCGGCGACGAAGGACACGTCCCCGCCGCGCCGGAACACGGCCGAGATCATCCGGGTCAGGCCCAGGGTCCAGGCGTAGTGCTCCATGTTCTTGGAGTTGACGAAGATTTCGAACGGGCGCGGGCCGTCCGGACCGTCGACGTCGTTGAGGGTAACATAGACGGCGTGCGGGCTGTCGGGCCATTTGATCTTGTAGGTCGAGCCGGTCAGGGCCTCGGGCCGGGGGCTGAGGCGGACCTCGGTCGGTGGCGTGGGGGCGGGCGCGACGGCCGGCGTGGCCGACAGCACCGAGCCGGTGACCGCGTTCGGCCGGTAGGTGGTCAGACCCTTGCAGCCCAGCCGCCAGCCCTCGACATAGACGTCGGCGAAGGCGTCGAAGGCGATGTCCTCGGGGCAGTTGACCGTCTTGGAGATCGAACTGTCGACCATCTGCTGCGCCGCCGCCTGCATGCGCAGGTGCTGGGCCGGGGTCAGGGTCTGGGCCGTGACGAAGGATTCGGCGGGCGGCGGGGCCTCGCCATGCAGCCGTTTCCACACCGTCAGGGCGTAGTCCTCGACCGCCTCCTCGCGCTTCGAGCCGTCGGGCTGGAGCACCTTGCGGGTGTAGGCGAAGGCGAACACGGGCTCGACCCCGGACGAGACATTGCCGGCCATCAGGGAGGTGGTGCCGGTCGGGGCGATCGAGGTCAGGCAGCCGTTGCGCAGTCCGTGCCGGGCGATCAGGGCCCGGGTCTCGTCGTCGAGCTCGAGCAGGTTGGGCCGGTCGAGGACGGCGGGGTCCCAGAGCGGATAGGGGCCTTTCTCGGCCGCCAGTTCCGCCGAGGCGCGATAGGCCTCGCGCTTGATGACGCCCAGCCAGCGCCGGGTCAGGTTCGCCGCTTCCTCCTCGCCATAGGGAACGCCGCAGAACACCAGGGCGTCGGCCAGGCCGGTGACGCCGAGGCCCAGCCGCCGCTTGGCGCGCGCCTCCTCGGCCTGGGCCTCGAGCGGGAAGCGGGAGACGTCGATGACGTTGTCGAGGAAGCGGATGGCGACGCGGGTCAGTTCGCCCAGCCGCTCCTCGTCCAGGATCGCGCCGGGCTCGAACGGATGGTCGACCAGCCGCGCCAGATTGATCGAACCCAGCAGGCAGGCGCCGTAGGGCGGCAGCATCTGTTCGCCGCAGGGATTGCTGGCCGAGATGGTCTCGACGCCGGCGAGGTTGTTCCGCTCGTTGACCCGGTCGATGAAGATCACCCCCGGCTCGGCGACGTCGTAGGTGGCCTGCATCAGCCGGGCCCACAGGTCGCGGGCGGGGATGGTGCGATACGTCTCGCCGCCGAAGACGAGCGGCCAGTCCGCCCCGGCTTCGAGGGCGCGCATGAAGGCGTCGGGGACCAGCACCGAGACGTTGAAATTGCGCAGCCGCGCCGGGTCGCGCTTGGCGTCGATGAAGGCCTCGATGTCGGGGTGGTCGATGCGCAGACAGCCCATCATGGCGCCGCGCCGCTGGCCGGCCGACAGGATGGTGCGGCACATGGAGTCCCACACGTCCATGAAGCTGAGCGGGCCGGAGGCGTCGGCGCCGACGCCCTTCACCGGGGCGCCCGACGGACGGATGGTCGAGAAGTCCATGCCCACGCCGCCGCCCTGCTGCATGGTCACGGCGGCCTCGCGCACGGCCTCGAAGATGCCGTTCAGGTCGTCCGGCACCGTGCCCATGACGAAACAGTTGAACAGGGTCACGGCGCGACCGGTGCCGGCCCCGGCCATGATCCGGCCGGCGGGCAGGAACTGGAAGTCGGACAGGGTTTCGGCGAATCGCTCGCGCCAGTGACGTCGCAATTTCGGCGTTTCGGCCTCGGCGATGGCCGCCGCCACCCGGGCCCAGGTCTGCTCGACCGTGTCGTCCCCCGCGCCCTCGGTGGGTTTGAACCGGTATTTGCTGGACCAGATGTCGGCCGCGAGCGGGTTGTCGAACGCCATGGGGGAGTCTCCTTCCCCTCAAGGCTGGCCGATTCCACCCGCCGTCGGATTGTCCGAGCGCAACGTCCGGGGATGACGAAGTCATGCGGTCTCGCCCCGCCGCGCGAGCGCGGCAGGTCGAACGGGGAGGGCGCGGGACAGCCGGGCCTCGCCCGGTTGCGAATGAGATTACCGTTTTCGACGAGACAGACTGCCCCGCGCGGCCGTTTTCCACGCGCCCTCCGGCTGGCGGCCCTGTCATTCGGGCCTTGCCGGATCTCCGCCGACGCCATTGCTGACCTCGACGCGGGGCGGACATGACGGCATCAGGCTGACGTCAGCAGTCCGCTTCCATTAGCGCGCGGCGAGCAAGCGGGCAGGATCCATCCCTGCCCCCGAGGCCCCCCGGACTCTCCGTCGCCCGGGCTTCATCGCTCGACCACGGCCCGCCGACATCGAGAACGTGGATCCGACGCCCTCCCCACCGACGGGTTGGACCGAGTGTCCCATGGCTTTCCCCCCAGGCGGGTTCAGGACGCTGACGGGGGGACGAGGTGTTTGGAAAACAGCGGGTTGGCGGCTGAAAGTTTGATGGCTGCGCATGAACTTGCAGCGCAGCAATTGGCGGCGCGCGGCCTGCGGGAGCCGAGGTTCATCACGAAGGACACAACGGATTCACAAAGGACACGACGGGGCCGGCGGGCCTGCGGCTCCCGTCAGGGAGACGCCTTGGGTCGATTGCGGGCAAGGGCCCGCGATAGGCCGGCGGGCAGGCTGACGTCGTGTTCGTCGTGGCTTCGCCGTGGTCGTTGTGATGAACCCGCGAAGACGGCGCCACAACCGTGCGGCGGGCCGCGTCTACAGGCGGCATCCGGTACACTACGGAGGTTCCGGTTTGTTCGACCACAACGTTCCGACCGCCTCGAAGACTAGAACAAAGCCATGCCGCGAACGTCTCGCGCATTCACCTTGAAGGTCCAAGTCATGTTCCGGAAACTTCTCCCCATCGTCTGCGCCGGCGCGGCGCTGATCGCCGCAGGCCAGGCCGCGGCGGCCGAACATACGGTGCAGATGCTCAACCGCGGTCCCGGCGGCGCGATGGTCTTCTCGCCCGCCGTCGTCCACGCCCGCCCCGGCGACACGATCCGCTACGTGCCCACCGACCCGGGCCACAACGCCGAAACCATCGCCGGGATGATCCCGGCGGGCGCGACGGTCCAGCGCGGCCCGATGGGCCGGGAGTTCGTTCTGCGGGTCACCCAGCCGGGCGTCTATGCCGTGAAATGCGCCCCGCACTACAGCATGGGCATGGTCGGACTGGTCCAGGTGGGAACGGCGGACGCCAATCTGGCGACCGTGACCACGGCCGTGGGGCGCGCGCCGCCGCTCGCCCGGCGACGCTTCACCCAGATGCTGACCCAGATGCATTGATCGGGGAAACGGAAGAGGACCGGCCGTTGCGGGCCGGCCCTCGTTCGGTGGATGCGGCGACCCGGTCGGGGCGCCGACGGCGGCTCAGCCGACCCCGGTCTCCGCCAGCTGGGTCAGGGCGCGCGGGTCGCGCACGATGATCCGGCGACGGGCGCTTCCGGTGACGCCGCGCTGGTCCATGGCCGCCAGGGTGCGGCTGACCGTGTGCAGGGTCGAGCCGGCCATTTCGGCGAGATCCTGACGGGTGATCGGAAAGTCGATCTCGACGCCGTCGTCGGTGGGACGACCGGCCTTCTCCATGAGCCGCAGCAGGGTGCGCGCGATCCGCTGCTCCACCCGCTCGCCCGTCATCTCGCCCATCCGGCTCTGCAGATCCATCAGTCGGGCTCCGGCGGCCGCGGTCGAGCGCAGGCCGATCTCGGGGTGGGCCCGGATCAACTGGCGCAGGGCGGGAATGGTCCACCAGATTTCTAGGCTGTCGACCACGGCGATCGCATCGGCGGGAAAGGCCTGGTTCATCAGGGCGGCGACCGTGCCGTACATCTCGCCCGGTCCGATGAAGCGCAGCACCGCCTGGCTGCCGTCGGCCCGGGTCTGGACCACCTTGACCCGTCCTTCCAGCAGGCTGTGGCCGCTGGTTCCGGGGTCGCCCTGGGCGAAGACCCGGGTTCCAGCCGACAGCCGCCGGACCGAACCGGCGGCGACGACACGCTCGAGCGCCTCCGGACCCAGGCCGGAGAACATCTCCGAACGCCGCAGGATTTCGATGTCGAATGCAATGGGCATGGGGCGCCTGACGGCCGACGGGTGGCGACGGCCATCGCACCAAAGGCTGCGGCGAAAGCGCCGTCGACTCCGGTAAATCCCCTAGGGGGCACTCCCGAATATCGGCGGGGAGGGGGCGGGCCCTAATCTGCCGGCTCAAGTTGACCGGACCTCCTCATGCCCGCCCTCCGCATCTGCGAAATCACGGAACAGCCGATCGCCACGCCGCGCACGGAAACGCCGGACTGCCATCTGTGCGACGTCTTCGCCAATGCGTCGGCGGCGCCGCGGTCGCCGTTCGCGGCGGGCGAGCAGATGTTCCGTCAGGGCGACCCGGTCCGGCTGGTCTACCGCGTCCTCAAGGGGGCCGTGATCAGCTACCGGCTGCTCGCCGACGGGCGCCGCCAGGTCACCGGTTTCCACCTGCCGGGGGACTTCGTCGGCCTGGAGGCCGGCGTCGAACACTCCACCACGGCCGAGACCCTGAGCACGGTCCACGCATCGGCGATCGAACGCACCGAGCTGGCGGAGCGCGCGGCGACCGACTCCGGCCTCGCCCGCGCCCTGTGGCAGGTCACCGTCCGCGCCTTTCAACGCAGCGAGGACCACGCCCTGATCCTGGCCCGCCAAGGAGCCAACGAACGGGTCGTGGCCTTTCTCCTCGATTTCGCCGAACGGCTCGGCCACCCCGAATTCATCGACCTGCCGATGACCCGGCAGGACATCGCCGACCATGTCGGCCTGACCATTCACACCGTTTCGAGAACCCTGTCGCAGCTGCAGACCGAGGGGTTGATCGAGGCCCGCTCCACCCGGCACGTGCGCCTGCTGCAGCGCGGCCGTCTGGAAGCCATCTGCGCATGACCATGGCGCCGGTGATCCATGAACCGCGTCCGGCCGTCATCCTCGTCGACGACGACCCGGCGGTCGCGCACGCGGTGCAATTCTCCTTCGATCTGGAGGGGCTCGACGTGCGCAGCTTCAGCGACGCCGAAAGCCTGCTGGCGTCGGGAGATCTGCCGCTCAAGGGCTGTCTCATTCTCGACTACAACCTGCCGGGCGCGGACGGGCTGGAACTGCTCGATCGGCTCCGGGCCAGGGGCGTGCGCATGCCGGCGGTGTTGATCACCACCAATCCGCGGACCCTGCTCCGGGCGCGCGCGGCCATGGCCGGGGTGCCGATCATCGAGAAGCCCCTGCTCACCGACGCCCTGCTCACCGCCGTGCGAAGCGCGCTCGACCACGAGTGATCGCCCGCCGGACGGCCCCCTCGGGCCGACCGCGCCGGGCGCCTCCCGATCTCAGGGACGGCGTGCGCGGGACGGGGCGAGGCGGGGAGGCCGGCGAAGCGCCACGCCCGCGAGGATCACGCCGGCGGAGGACAGCAGGCTCGCCGCCGCGGCGACGCAGAGAAGGCAATGGCCCGCCACCGGTCCGCACAGGGCCGCCGCGGCGGCCGCCATATGATCGGCGGCGACGATGCCGACGCCGATCGACGACAGCGTCAGCGCCGCGCCGAGGATGATCAAGCCGGCGCCGAGCGCCCGGGAATCCTGAGTGTTGTCGCCTGGCATTCGAGGTCCTCCGTAATCCTCAGGAACAGGATTCTTCAGGGGCCGGCTTTGCGTTGGCGCAAAGCGGCGGGCGGCGAGTCCGGGCACGCAGGGAACTCTCTCACCGGGGGCCAGCCGAATGCCGACAACCGTCTCACAGGAAACCGACACGCCAGGCGACGTCGTCGCCCTGTACCTGTTCGTGGGCGTCGCAGCCGCCGTGGCGCTGCTGGCGACGGCCTTCACCGACGACCCGGCCTTCCGGTTCCACGGCTATTTCCTGATGGCGGCCTCGGTCCTGGCGCTGGCCGCCATGACCATCGGCGTGGCCCACGGACGGCTCCGCTCGGACCCCGCCAAGTACGAGGACGGCGTCATCCGCGCCGGCGTCATCGCCACCATGTTCTGGGGCGTCATCGGCATGACGGTCGGCGTCTTCATCGCCGCCCAGCTGTCGTGGCCCGAGATCTTCTATTTCCCTGAGCACGGCTGGCTCAATTTCGGCCGCCTGCGTCCCCTGCACACCTCGGGCGTGATCTTCGCCTTCGGCGGCAACGCCCTGATCTGCACGTCCTTCTGGGTCGTGCAGCGCACCTGCAAGGCGCGGCTGGCGGGCGGGATCTGGCCGTGGTTCGTGTTCTGGGGCTACCAACTGTTCATCGTCCTGGCGGCCACCGGCTATGTCGCCGGCATCACCCAGTCGCGCGAATACGCCGAGCCGGAATGGTACGTCGACCTGTGGCTGACCATCGTCTGGGTCGCCTATCTGTTCGTCTTCCTCGGCACGATCTGGAAGCGCAAGGAACCCCACATCTACGTGGCCAACTGGTTCTACCTGGCCTTCATCGTCACCGTCGCCCTGCTGCATCTGGTCAACAACGCCGCCGTGCCGGTCGGCCTGCTGGAGGCGCGCAGCTATTCGGCCTTCGGCGGGGTGCAGGACGCCCTGGTGCAGTGGTGGTACGGCCACAACGCCGTCGGCTTCTTCCTGACCGCCGGCTTCCTGGCGATGATGTATTATTTCGTGCCCAAGCGGGTCGAGCGGCCGGTCTATTCCTACCGCCTGTCGATCGTCCACTTCTGGTCGCTGATCTTCATCTACATCTGGGCGGGCCCGCACCACCTGCACTACACGGCCCTGCCGCAGTGGGCGCAGACCCTGGGCATGACCTTCTCGATCATGCTGTGGATGCCGTCCTGGGGCGGGATGATCAACGGCCTGATGACCCTGTCGGGGGCGTGGGACAAGCTGCGCACCGACCCGGTGGTCCGCATGATGGTCGTGGCCATCGCCTTCTACGGCATGTCGACCTTCGAGGGGCCGCTGATGTCCATCCGGACGGTCAACGCCCTGTCGCACTACACCGACTGGACCATCGGCCACGTCCACTCCGGGGCCCTGGGCTGGGTCGGCTTCATCAGCTTCGGGGCGATCTACTGCCTCGTGCCGTGGCTGTGGAAGAAGGACCGGCTGTATTCGAACGCCCTGGTCGAGTGGCATTTCTGGATCGCGACCACCGGCATCGTTCTCTACATCACCGCGATGTGGGTCTCCGGCATCATGGAAGGCCTGATGTGGCGCGAATACACGCCCGACGGCTTCCTCGCGAACAGCTTCATCGAGACCGTGTCGGCCAAGCATATCCAGAACGTCATCCGCACCGTCGGCGGCCTGATGTTCCTGAGCGGCACGCTCATCATGTCCTACAACCTGTGGCGAACGATCCGCATGCCGTCCGCGCGCTCCTCCGCGAACGTGCCGGCGACGACGATCGAGCCGCAACTCCTGCCGGCCGAGTGAGGATCGCACCATGTGGAAGAAGCACGCGAAATTCGAGCGCCACTCGCTCTGGCTGGTGATCGGCATCACCATCGTCGTCTCGATCGGCGGCATCGTCGAGATCGCCCCGCTGTTCTGGGTCGAGAGCACGATCGAGGAGGTCGACGGCGTCCGGCCCTACACCCCGCTCGAGCTGGCCGGCCGCGACGTCTACATCGGCGAGGGCTGCTACAGCTGCCACTCGCAGATGATCCGCCCGCTGCGCGACGAGGTCGAACGCTACGGCCACTACAGCCTCGCCGCCGAGAGTATGTACGACCATCCGTTCCAGTGGGGCTCGAAACGCACCGGGCCGGATCTGGCGCGGGTCGGCCGCAAATATTCGAACGAGTGGCACCGCCAGCACCTGGATAACCCCCGGTCGGTGGTGCCGGAGTCCAACATGCCTCCCTACGCCTTCCTGGCCGACCAGGACCTGGACCAGCACGCCATCCAGGCGAAGCTGCGGGCCATGGTGGCGGTCGGCGTGCCCTACACCGCCGACCAGATCGAGAACGCCGAGGCCGATCTCAAGGCCCAGGTCGATCCCTACGCCAGCGAGACCTCGGCGCTGCGCGGCCGCTACGGCCCCGGGATCGCCCAGGGCGATTTCGACGGCGACCCGGCGCGTCTGACCAAGATGGACGCCCTGATCGCCTATCTGCAGCAACTCGGCACCCAGGTCGATTTCAAGACCTACCAGGCCGAAGACCCGGACAACATGCGATGAGCGCGCTCGACTACGAAACCGTGGCGCGGTTCGCCCAGCAGGGCGGCACCCTCTACTTCGGCGCCGTCTTCATCGCCGGGCTGATCTACGCCCTCTGGCCGAAGCACCGCGAGACCTTCCGCCGTCTTTCCCACCTGCCGCTCGAAAAGGACGAGGACGAGCATGTCTGAACGCGAGCGCGACGAACACTCCGGCGTCGAGACGACCGGACACGAGTGGGACGGCATCAAGGAGCTGGACAATCCGCTGCCGCGCTGGTGGCTGTGGGTCTTCTACGGCTCGATCGTGGTGGCGGTGATCTACTGGGTCCTGATGCCCGCCTGGCCGGGTCTCAAGGGCTATACGCCCGGGCTGATGAAACAGTCCGACCGCGTCGACGTGGTCGAGCAGCTGAACGCCCTGCAGACGCAGCGCAGCCAGGGCGAGACCCTGCTGATGAGCGCCTCGCTGGAGCAGATCGAAGCCAATCCGGAGCTCCAGGCCCACGCCCTGGCGGTCGGCCAGTCGGTCTTCGGCGACAACTGCGCCACCTGTCACGGCGCCGGCGGCGGCGGGGCCAAGGGCTATCCGAACCTGCGCGACGATGTCTGGCTGTGGGGTGGGACGCTGCCCGAGATCGAGCAGACCATCCGGATCGGCGTCCGTTCCTCCCACCCGGAGACGCGGATCTCGATGATGCCGGCGTTCGGACGCGACGGGATGCTGACCAACGCCCAGATCGCCGATCTGGCGGAGTATGTCGTGGCGCTGTCGGGCCGCGAGGCCGACGCCGCCGCGGTGGGCCGCGCCCGCCAGCTGTATGCCGACAACTGCGTGGCCTGCCATGCGCCCAACGGCACGGGCGACCGGGCGCAGGGCGCGCCGAACCTGACCGATCGTGAGTGGCTGTATGGCTCGGACCGCGAGTCCATCCGGGGCCAGCTTCACAACGGCCGCAACGGGGTCATGCCGTCGTGGGAAGGTCGCTTCTCGCCCGCCGTGATCAAGGCTCTGGCCGTCTATGTCCACGTCAACGCCGGCGGCGGGCAGGCCGCCCCCACGACGGCTCCCTCCGCGAGTGAAGCCGCCGCGCCATGACCATCATCATCGACCGGACCCGCGAGCGCCCGGCGACGGAGGGGCCGGTCTCGGTCGCTGAACGCCAGCGCGAGAAGGCGCGGCCGAAGGGCCTCTACAAGGCGCGGGTGCCGATCTATCCCAAGCTGGTCCACGGCCGCTGGCGCTGGATCAAATGGGCGCTGCTGATCGCCACCCTGGCGGTCTACTACATCACCCCGTGGATCCGGTGGGACCGGCCGGGCGCCCTGCCGGACCAGGCCGTGCTGGTCGATTTCGACGGCGGGCGCTTCTACTTCTTCATGATCCAGCTGTGGCCGCAGGAGGTGTATTTCATCACCGGCCTGCTGGTGGCCGCGGCCCTGGCCCTGTTCCTGGTGACGGCCCTGTTCGGGCGGCTGTGGTGCGGCTACACCTGCCCCCAGACGGTCTGGACCGATCTCTACATCTACATCGAGCGGATGTTCGAGGGCGACCGCAACGCGCGCATGCGGCTGGAGGCCGCTCCGAACTCCTTCAACAAGCTGTGGCGCAAGACCGGCAAACACCTGGTCTGGATCGGCGTCGCCTTCGGCACGGGCGGGGCGTGGATCTTCTACTTCCATGACGCGCCGACGCTGATCCGCACCTTCTGGGTCGGGACCGCGCCGATGACGGCCTATGTGTCCTGCGCCATCCTGACCTTCACCACCTATGTGTTCGCCGGCCACATGCGCGAGCAGGTCTGCACCTACATGTGCCCGTGGCCGCGCATCCAGGGGGCGATGCTGGACGACCAGTCGTTCCAGGTCACCTATCGCTACGACCGCGGCGAGCCGCGCGGGCCGCACAAGAAGACCGAGTCCTGGGAGGGGCGCGGCGACTGCATCGACTGCAACCAATGCGTCGTGGTCTGCCCGATGGGCATCGACATCCGCGACGGGGCGCAGCTGGAGTGCATCAACTGCGGCCTGTGCATCGACGCCTGCAACGAGATCATGGACAAGGTCGGCCGGCCGCGAGGGCTGATCGCCTATGACACCGATGCGGCGGTCGCGGCCCGGAACTGCGGCCAGAAGCCCGAGCACAAGCTGATCCGGCCGCGCACCCTCTACTATGGCGTCGCCCTCGCGGTGGTCGGCGGGCTGATGGTCTGGGGCTTCGCCACCCGCGAGACCCTGGGCGCCCACGCGCTGCGCGACCGCAACCCGGCCTGGGTGCGGCTGAGCGACGGGGCCGTCCGCAACGGCTACACCCTGAAGATCACCAACCGCGGGTTCGAGACCGCCGCCGTCGATGTCCGCTACGCCGGCGTCCCGGGCGCGGTCCTGCGAGCGCCGGGCCGCCCGGAGACCGATCCGCTGCGGCTGGAGGTCGAACCCAACCGCGTCACCTCCGTCCGGGTCTTCGTCACCGCGCCGGCGGATCCGGCGGCGGCGGGCAGCCGCGACGCCGCCTTCGAGCTCCGTTCGGGCGACAAGACCCGGACCGTCCGCACCGCCTTCGATTACGGGAACACCCAGCCATGATCACCCCGGCTTCGCCCGCGAAATCGCCCTATGTGGTCAAGGGCTGGCACGTCGGCGCCGGCGTCGTGGCCTTCTTCGCCATCGTGATCGGCGTGGACGCCGGCTTCCTGGTGGCGGCCTACCGCTCCCATCCGGGCCAGGTGGCGCCGCGCCCCTATGAGGCGGGTCTGATCTACAACGCCGAGCTCGAACGGCAGCGGGCCCAGGAGGCGCTGGGCTGGCGCGCGGGCGCGGCGGCGCGCCCGGACGGCCTCGAGGTGGTGATGCAGGACCGCGACGGCCGGCCGCTGGCCGGCCTGCGGGTCTCCGCGACCCTGCAGCGCCCGGCCACCGAACAGGGGCGCACGGAGCTGGTCCTGCGGGAGTCGGGCCCCGGCGTCTATGCGGCGGATCACGGGCTTTCCGGCGCTTGGGACGTTCGCATCGAGGCGGCCGGCGCGGCCGGACAGGCCCTCGTCGCCGAACGGAGACTGTCATGGCCGTGACCTTCGACGCGGCGTCGCGGCCGGACATGTCGGCTTTCCTGCGCCGGCAGGAGGACGGCCGCGCCCGTCTGGACCTGCTGGTGACGGGCGCCCGCTGCGCCGGGTGCATTTCGAAGATCGAGCGGGAAGTGTCGCGCCTGCCCGGGGTCGACTCGGTCCGTCTGAACCTTTCGACCGGCCGTCTCGCCATCGGCCTGGCCAACGCCAGCGTCGATCCGGGCCGAATCATCTCGGCCCTCGACCGGCTGGGCTATCCGGCGACCCCGTTCGATCCGGGCGCGGCCATGGTGCAGCGCGACCGCGAGGGCCGGCGGCTGATCCTCGCCCTGGCCGTGGCCGGCTTCGGCGCGATGAACGCCATGATGTTCTCGGTGCCGATCTGGGCCGGCCTGTTCGATCAGGAGCTCGGTCCGGCCACCCGCACCATGATGATGTGGATGTCGGCGGCGGTGGGCGCGCCCTGCGCCATCTTCGCCGGCATGCCGTTCTTCGAGTCGGCCTGGCGGTCGCTGCGCGCGGGCCGGGCCAATATGGACGTGCCGATCTCCGTCGGGGTCATACTGACGCTGGCGATCAGCTTCTCCGAGACCATCCTTAACGGCCGCGACGCCTATTTCGACGCCGCCGTCTCCCTGCTGTTCCTGCTGCTGATCGGGCGATGGCTCGACCATGTGCTGCGGGCGAAGGCGCGCAGCGCCGCCGGCGACCTGCTGGCGCTCCAGGCGCCCGTCGCCAGCGTCATCGACCCGAACGGCCTCGAGCGGTCGGTTCCGCTCGGCGACATCCAGCCGGGCGACGTCCTTCGGGTGCGGCCCGGCGACCGCATTCCGGTCGATGCGACGCTGGAGCAGGGCGAGGCGCTTCTCGACAACAGCCTGCTGACCGGTGAGAGCGCGCCCGAGCGGGTCGGGCCGGGACAGCTGTGCCGCGCCGGCGCCGTCAACACGTCCGGCCTGCTGACCGTGCGCGCCCGCGCCCGGTCGGAGGACTCCACCCTGGCGGCGATCGCCCGGCTGGTCGAGGCGGGCTCCCAGTCGCGCTCGCGCTACGTCCGGCTCGCGGACCGCGCCGCCGCCCTCTATGTGCCCGTCGTGCACGCGGCGGCGCTGGCGACCTTCGCCGGAGGCTGGGCCCTGGGTCTCGATCCCCGGGAGGCCCTGATCCGGGCCGTGGCGGTGCTGATCGTCACCTGTCCCTGCGCCCTCGGCCTGGCCGTTCCGGCCGTGCAGATCGTCGCCTCGGCCCGCCTGTTCCGCCGCGGAGTCCTGGTCAAGTCCGGGGCCGCCCTCGAACGGCTGGCGGAAGTCGATCACGTGGTCTTCGACAAGACCGGCGTGCTGACCGAGGGGCGACCGGCCCTGATCGGAGCGGAGCCCGAGCTGGTGGCCATCGTCGCGCCCCTGGCCCGCGCCTCGCGCCATCCGCTGGCGCGCGCCGTCGCGCGGGCGGCCGGCGACGGACCGATGGGCGAGCAGGTCGTCGAACATGCGGGCCTCGGCGTCGAAGGCCTTATCGACGGCCGGCCCGCCCGCCTCGGCCGCGCGGCCTTCGTGGGCGCCACGACCCTGCGGTCGACCGAGACCGAGCTGTGGTTCGGCTTCGTCGACGGTCCCAAGGTCCGGCTCGAATTCTCGGACGGGCTCAGGCCGGACGCCGTGGCGACGGTCGAGGCCCTGCGCGCGCGCGGGCTGACCGTCGAGATCCTGTCCGGCGACCAGGCCGGCGCCGTCCAGGCCGTCGCCGAACGGATCGGCGGAATCGCCTGGCGCGCCGGCATGCTGCCGCAGGAGAAGTCCGAGGCGATCGACCGCCTCGCCGCCGCGGGCCGCAAGGTGCTGATGGTCGGCGACGGCCTGAACGACGCCGCCGCCCTGGCGCGGGCCCACGCCGCCATCGCGCCGGGGACGGCGCTCGAGGCCAGCCAGAACGCCGCCGACCTGGTGCTCACCGACGACGCCCTGATGGCGGTCGTCGAGGCCATCGACACGGCCCGTTCGGCCCGCCGCCGCGCCCTCGAGAATTTCGGCTTCGCGGCGCTCTACAACCTGGTCGCCGCGCCGGCGGCCATGCTGGGCTTCGTCAACCCGTTCGTGGCCGCCCTGGCCATGTCCGGATCCTCCCTTGTCGTCACCCTCAACGCGCTGCGGGCGAGGGGCGGGCGATGAACATCATCTTTCTGCTGGCGCCGTTCTCGGTCCTGCTCGGCCTGATCGCCGTCGGCGCGTTTTTCTGGAGCCTTCGCTCCGGTCAGTACGAGGACATCGAGGGGGCCGCGGCGCGGATTCTCATCGATGACGAGGACGGGGAGGGGCCCGAGGTCGAGGACGCCGAGGTCGCCGATTCCACCTCGCAAACGCCCGCCCGCCCGGGACCGGGTTCGATCCGGGACCCCCACGAGAGCTAGCCTGGGGAGGCCGTGACAGGCCTGCGACATCGACCGTAACGCAGATATTCACGCACACGAGAGCGAATATTGACATCGCTCCCGGACCGTGTCCCTCTTCCGTCCAAGCGCTGACGATCATGATCGGCGTATGGGAGGGACATCACATGAGGGCGATACTGCTTGCTTCCGCCTGCGCGGTCGCGCTGTCGGCGGCCATGGCGCCGGCTCGGGCCCAGGCGCAGGACCAGCAACCCGCGGCCGCGGACTCCCGGTCTGAACGGCAGGACCGGCAGGCCGACAGTCTCGAAGAGGTCATCGTCACCGCGACCCGGCGCGCGGAGCGACTGCAGGATGTGCCGGTCAGCATCACGGCCCTGTCGCAGGAAGACCTGAACGAGCGCGGCATCGTCAACTACGACGGCCTCGCCACCGCCACGCCGGGCGTGGTGCTGAACCGGGCCTCGGCCAACTTCAACAACTTCACCGCCCGCGGCATCGCCACCAACGGCTACGGCGCCAATCTGCAGAGCACCGTCGCCATCTATCTCGACGAACTGCCGATCTCGTCCAACGGCAACTCGACCATCCTCGACCCCAGCCTCTACGACGTCGAGAGGATCGAATTCCTGCGCGGCCCCCAGGGCACCCTGTTCGGGTCAGGCTCCCTGGCCGGCGCCCTGCGCATCCTGACCCATGATCCGGACCCCACCGGCTTCGACGCCTCGGCCCTGGTCGACCTGGGGACGACGGAAGAGGGGGGATTGCGCCAGCGCTACAACGCGATGCTGAACATTCCGCTGATCGAGGATGAGCTGGCCCTTCGCATCGTCGGCTTCTCGCGGCACGAGGAAGGCTGGGTCGACAACGTCGGCACGGGGATCGAGAACTCGAACTCCCTGGTGCAGTACGGCGGCCGCGCGATCCTGATGTGGGAGCCGAACGAGCGGTTCTCCGCCCGGGCGATGATCTCGAACGAGATCAGCAATCCGCACGACTCGTCGCTGACCAATCCCGCCCGCGGCGAATACGTCCGCCTGACGGATCGTCCCGATCTGTTCCAGAGCGACATGACCAACTACAATCTGACGCTCGAATACCAGTTCGACGGGGCGCGCCTGACCAGTTCGACGACCCAGTCCGACTACACCGGCCTGTTCTACGTCGATCTGGCCGGAACCTACGCCCAGGCCTTCCCCTTCGCCCTCGACGCGGACGCCTATGACGACACCTTCGTCCAGGAGGTGCGGCTGGTGTCCGATCCCGGCGGCAGCATCGACTGGTCGCTGGGCGGCTTCTATTTCCGCAAGCGGCGGGACGTCGACTACAACTACCGCTCCAGCGAGGAATTCCTCGCGGACCAAGGCTTCACCGGCCTTCCGGACGAATACTATCTGCGGTTCGGTTCACATTTCATCGCCCACGAGGTCGCGGCCTTCGGCCAGCTGACCTACCGCTTCACCCCGGACCTGTGGATCACCGGCGGCCTGCGCTACGGCACGACCGACGCCCAGGGCTTCACCGAGCCGGGCGGCTATAATTCCGACTACCTGACCCGGGCCTATTGGGCGACGATCCTGAACTTCCCCACGCCGGGTCCGCTGACCATCACCGCGGTCCCGCCGGTCACGGGCGTCAAGGCCGAGGAGAGCGGACTGTCGCACCGGCTGAGCCTGTCGTGGCGGCCGACGCCCTCGGTGACCACCTATGCGGCGGTGTCCACCGGCTTCCGGCCGCCGATCGTGAACGCCCGCGCCGGCGCCGTCAGCGTGCTTGATCCGACCGACATCATCATCCCGGACGGCGCGTCGTCGGACAATCTGACCAACTACGAAATCGGGGTGAAGGGGCGCTGGTTCGGCGGACGCCTGGTGGCCGACGCCGCCGTCTACTGGATCGACTGGAACGATATCCAGGTCCAGGCCAACCGCGTCTCGGACTCCGTCCAGTTCGCCACCAACATCGGCGGCGCGACGAGCAAGGGCGTCGAGATGTCGGTCGTCGCCATCCCGCTCGACGGCTGGACCGTGGCCCTGACCGCCGGGTTCAACGAGGCCAAGGTCGACGATCTGACGCCGGCCGAGGCGGCCATCTCCGGCGCCGTGCTCGACGCCCGGCTGGCCGGTCCCGAGGTCCAGGGCTCGCTGCGCGTCAACTACGAATGGCAGCCGTGGTCGGACGTCCTGGCCAACGCCTCGGTCGCCGTCTCCCACGTGGGCAGCTTCCCGAACGCCTTCCCGAACACGCCGGGACGGCCTCTCGTGCCGCTGCCGACCTATGACGACACCGACGCCTACACCTTCGTCAACGCCAACCTGGCCTTCGCCTTCGACCAGTTCACGGTCGCGGCCTATGCCGAGAACCTCTTCGACGACCGGTCGGTGAACTACATCCACCCCGAAGCCTTCCTCGACGGTCGCTACGGGCGTCTGCGGCCGCGCACCATCGGCGTCCGCGTCGGCTATGAGTTCTAGGATGGCGGGGTCCGCCGACACCACGATCCCGGGCGCGCCAGCGGTCCGCCCGGGAGCCCAGGCCTGGTTCGTCCTGGCCGTGCTCTGCTTCGTCTATGTGCTGAACTTCCTGGACCGGCAGCTGCTGTCGATCCTGGCCAAGCCGATCCAGGACGAGCTCGGCGTCACCGACGGCCAGCTGGGGCTGATCAGCGGGCTCTATTTCGCGCTGTTCTACTGCATCCTGGCGATCCCGGTCGGCTGGCTGGCCGACCGGACCAACCGGGTGAAGGTGCTGGCCTTCTCCTGCGCCCTGTGGAGCGCGGCGACCGCGGCCTGCGGCCTGTCGACGAATTTCGGCCAGCTGGCCGTGTCGCGCATGGCGGTGGGGGTCGGCGAGGCGGGCGGCGTGCCCCCGTCCTACGCCATCATCTCGGACTACTTCCCCTCGGGCACGCGAGGGACGGCGCTGAGTCTGTTCAACCTCGGCCCGCCGATCGGCTCGGCCCTGGGCGTCGCCTTCGGGGCGTCGATCGCGGCGGCCTATTCCTGGCGCGACGCCTTCATCTGGGTCGGGGTGGTCGGGGTGGTCACCGCCCTGGGCGTCTGGCTGTTCGTCCGGGAACCGAAGAAGGGCGGACTGGACCAGAAGCTGGAAACCCACCCGCCCGCCGACGCGGCCCCCATCCCGCGGGCCGGCTTCATGGCGACCTGCAGGATGTATTTCGCCAACCCGGTGCTGCGCGGCATGGCCCTGGCCTGCGGCGCGACCCAGTTCATCACCTACGCCCTGCTGAATTTCGCCACCCTGTTCCTGATGCGCGAGAAGGGCATGACGCTCCAGGAGGTGGCCCTGTGGTACGCCCTGGTCATCGGCTTCGGGGTCAGCGCCGGAATGTTCGTGTCGGGGCGGCTGATCGATCGCCTGAGCCGGCGCTCGAAGACCGCCTACGCCTGGCTGCCGGCCGCCGGTCTGGCGCTCGCCGCGCCCTTCTTCGCCGCCTTCGTCTGGGCGCCGAGCTGGCAGCTGGCGCTGGTCTTCCTGATCCTGCCGATGGGGCTGAACTATTTCTACCTCTCGCCGGCCATCACCATGGTCCAGGAGGAGGTCCGGCCGGATCAGCGGGTGCTGTCGGGCGCCCTGCTGCTGCTGGTCATGAACCTGATCGGCCTGGGTCTGGGGCCGACCTATCTGGGCGCGGCCAGCGACTTCTTCCGCGCCGACTTCCCGGACAATTCGCTGCAGATCGCCATGTACACCCTGCTGCCCTTCTACGGCCTGGCCATACTGATGTTCCTGGGTCTGGCCCGGACGATCCGCAAACAGGCCGCGAAGGAGACCCTGTCATGAGGCGCATCGTCATCGCGGCCGCCGCCCTTCTGGCCGCCGCCTGCGCCCTGTCGCCCGCCGCGGGCCGGGCCCAGCCCGTGGTCGACGCCCCGGCCGGCGCCGTCCGGGGCGAGGCGGCGGACGGGGTCAATGTGTTCCGGGGCCTGCCCTACGCCCTGGCGCCGACCGGCTGGCGCCGCTGGCGTCCGCCGGCCGAGATGCCGCGCTGGAGCGGAACCCGCGACGCGACCCGGTTCGGTCCGGCCTGCCACCAGCCGACCGCGCGCGGGACCAGCATCTACGCCGCCGCCGAGGCGCCGACGATGAGCGAGGACTGCCTGTTCCTCAACGTCTGGGCGCCGCAGGGCGCGGAGGACGCGCCGGTGTTCGTCTGGATCCACGGCGGCGCCCTGAGCACCGGCGCGAGCAGCGAGGCCATGTACGACGGGGCGCGGATGGCCGCGAGCCAGGGCATGGTGGTGGTGTCGATCAACTATCGGCTCGGCGTCCTGGGCTATCTGGCCCACCCGGAACTGAGCGCCGAGTCCCGCCGGAACGTGTCCGGCAACTACGGCCTGCTGGACCAGATCGCGGCCCTGAAGTGGATCGAGGCCAATATCGCCGCCTTCGGGGGCGATCCCGAAAACGTCACCATCGCCGGGGAATCGGCGGGCGCGCTCAGCGTGATGTATCTGATGGCCTCGCCCCAGGCGCGCGGCCTGTTCGACCGCGCCATAGCCCAGAGCGCCTATATGATCTCGACGCCGGAGCTGCGTTCGAACCGCCATGGCGACTTCCCGGCGGAGACGGTCGGCGTCTGGCTGCAGACGCAGCTGGGGCTGACCAATCTGGCCGATCTGCGCGCCATGGATCCCCAGGACCTGACCACCCGCTCGCTGGCGACCGGCTATATGCCGTGGGGCACGATCGACGGCGAGGTCCTGCCCGAGCAGCTGGTCCAGATATTCGACCGCGGCGAACAGGCGCCCGTGCCCCTGCTGGTGGGCTTCAACCAGGGCGAAATCCGCTCGCTGCGGGTGCTGGCGCCGCCCCCGCCGGCGACCGCCGCCGCCTACGAAGACGCGGTCAGAACCCGCTATGGCGACCTCGCCGACGCGTTCCTGGCGCTCTACCCGTCGACCGACCCCGCCGGGAGCGTTCTGGCGGCGCCGCGCGACGCCCTGTACGGCTGGACCGCCGAACGGATGGCCCGGCGGCAGACGGCGCTGGGTCAGCCGGCCTTCGTCTATCTGTTCGACCACGGCTATCCGGCCGCGGACGAGGCCGATCTGCACGCCTTCCACGCCGCCGAGATCCCGTACGTCTTCGGCGGACTTGACCGCACCCCGCCGCGCTGGCCGGCCATTCCCGACACCGCGGCCGAACGCCGCCTGTCCGACGCGATGATGGCCTATTGGGCCTCCTTCGCCCGGGACGGGGTTCCCGTCGCCCCCGACCAGCCGGCCTGGCCCGCCTGGGGACAGGCCCGGCCCTATATGGCCTTTGAAGAGGGCCCGGTCGCGCGCGAGGGCCTGATGCCCGGAATGTTCGAACTGCGGGAAGCCGAGGTCTGCCGCCGCCGCGTCGCGGGGGGGACGCCGTGGAACTGGGCCGTCGGCGTGGCCGCCGCGCCCGTGCCGCCCCGAGCGTCGGCGTGCCCATGATCGATGGGGAAATGCAGGCGTTCGCCCTGACCCTCGACAAGTTCCTGGATCATGCGGCCCGGTGGCGGCCCCATACCGAGGTGGTGACGGCGGGCGAGGGCGGCGGGACCGACCGGATCGGCTACGCCCGGCTGAGGCAGCGCGGCCTCCGCGTCTCGGGCGTTCTGGCCAGGCTGGGCGTGCGTCCGGGCGACCGGGTCGCGACCCTGGCCTGGAACACCCGCGCTCACGTCGAGGCCTGGTACGCCATCATGGGCATGGGGGCGGTCTGCCACACCCTGAACCCTCGCCTGACCGAGGCCCAGCTGGCGGCCATGGTCGGGCAGTCGCAGGCGCGCATCCTGATCGCCAGCGCCGACCTGGCGCCCCTGGCCCGGCGCGTCGCGGCCCGCACGCCGACGCTGGAGAGGGTGCTGACCATCGACCCCGCGGCGGGCGCGGAGGACTCGTCCGGCGACGCCCTCGAACCGATGATCGCCGGGGCCGCCGAGGACGGCGTCTGGGGCGGGTTCGACGAGACCGCGCCCTGCGGTCTGTGCTTCACCTCGGGCACCACCGGCGCGCCCAAGGGGGTGACCTACACCCACCGCTCCAGCTTCCTGCACACGCTGCGCCTGCTGCAGGCCGACGTCATGGCCATCACCGCGGCCGACACCGTGCTGGCGGCCGTGCCGATGTTCCACGCCAACGCCTGGGGCCTGCCGTTCGCGGCGCCGGCGGCCGGAGCGCGGCTGGTGCTTCCGGGGCGGGAGCTGGACGGCGCCAGTCTGGCCCGGCTGATCAACGCCGAAGGGGTGACGCTCGCCGTGGGCATCGCCACCGTCTGGCTGGGCCTGGTCGAACATCTCGAGGCCAACGGCGGCGAGACGCCGACCCTGAAGCGGGTCATCGTCGGCGGGGCGCCCATGGCGCCGGCCCTGATGGAGCGGATCGAACAACGGCTGGGCGTGACGGTCCAGACCAGCTGGGGCATGACCGAGCTGTCGCCGCTGGGGACCTGCGCCCGGCCCGACGATCCCGGCCGCACCGCCCAGGTCTCGGGCCGCCCCGCCTTCGGCGTGGACCTGTTGCTGGCCGATGCGGAGGGCCGCACCCTGGCCGAACAGCGCGGCGTCGAGGGCCATCTGTATGTGCGCGGCCCCGCCGTCGTCGAACGCTATTTCGGCGAGACGGACAGCGCCACGAACGGCGAAGGGTGGTTCGCCACCGGCGACCTGGCGCGGATCGATCCGGACGGCGACCTGGTCATCACCGGACGGGCCAAGGACCTGATCAAGTCGGGCGGCGAATGGATCAATCCGGCCGAGATCGAGGCCGTGGTCAACGAGCATCCCTCCGTTTCTCTGGCCGCCGTGATCGGGCGTCCCGATCCGAAATGGGGAGAGCGGCCCGTTCTGGTGATACAGACCCGTGAGGAGCAGGACGTCAGCGACGAGGATGTCCTGTCGCCATTGCGCGGCCGCGTGGCCCCGTGGTGGATTCCCGATGAAGTCATTCGCTTGCCGGAGATGCCCCTGGCCTCCACCGGCAAGATCGACAAGATGCGTTTGAGAGTTGACTATGGCGGTTGCTGAAAAAAGGTCCGAGGGCGGAGCCCCGAAGACGCGAGGCGAAGCGATGGAGGCGGCCAAGCCGCGCCGGCGCCGGACCAAGGTCGAGCAGCGCGCCGACAAGATGGAGCAGATCCTCGACGCGGCCGAGTATCTGTTCTCGATCCACGGTCTGTACGGCGTGACCCTGAAGGATGTCGCCCAGCGGGTCGGCGTCCACCACACCCTGCTGAACTACTATTTCACCGACAAGAAGAAGCTGTTCGACGCGGTGATCGCCCGCCGGGCCGAGGTCACCATCCAGTTGCGGATGCAGGCGCTCGACGACTACGCCGCCGCCTCGAAGGGCCAGCCGACGGTCGAGGGCGCCCTGCGCGCCTTCCTCGACACCGATCTGGACCTCTACAGCCAGGGCGGAGAGAACTGGAAGAACTACGGCGCCCTGGGCGCCCAGGTCTCCAACACCCCCTATGGCGCCGAGCTGTTCGACCTGCATTTCGACCCGGTGGTCCTGAAGCTGATCGATCTGTTGAAGAAGGCCCTGCCGGACTGCGCCGAGGAAGACATTTTCTGGGGCTACCACTTCGTCACCGGCGCCCTGATGCTGACGCTGGCGCGCACGGGACGGATCAACCGTCTGTCGGGGGGGCTCTGCGACTCCGACGACTTCGAGGCGGTGAAGGACCGGATGGCCACCTTCATGGCCGCCGGCTTCATGAGCATCTGCAAGCCGAAACCCTGAGCCGCGCGCCAGGCGCGGTCGGGCCGACGATCACAACAGAAACCGGAGACAGGACATGACGCTCGAGGGGCGGGTGGCGATCGTGACGGGGGCGGGCGGCGGACTGGGCCGGGAACACGCCCTGTATCTGGCCCGAAAGGGCGCCCGGGTGGTGGTCAACGACCTGGGCGAGGCGGCGGCCGGGGCGGTCGCGGCCGAGATCGTCGCGGCGGGCGGCGAGGCCATGGCCGTGGCGGGATCGGTGACCGACGAGGCGGCCGTGCAGGCCATGGTCGAACGCACCCTGGCCGCCTGGGGGCGGATCGACATCCTGATCAACAACGCCGGCATCCTGCGGGACAGGAGCTTCGCCAAGATGAGCCTGGACGATTTCCGCCTGGTGGTGGACGTCCACCTGATGGGGGCCGTGGTCTGCTGCAAGGCGGTCTGGGAGGTCATGCGCGAGCAGCGCTACGGCCGCATCGTGATGACCACCTCGTCGTCGGGCCTGTACGGCAATTTCGGCCAGGCCAACTACGGCGCCGCCAAGATGGCCCTGGTCGGGCTGATGCAGACCCTGGCCATCGAGGGCGACAAATACGACATCCGGGTCAACTGCCTCGCCCCGACCGCCGCCACCCAGATGACGGAGGGCGTGCTGGGGGAGGAGAGCCTCAGCCGGCTCGACCCCGCCCTGGTCAGTCCGGCGCTGCTCCCGCTGGTGGTCGAGGACGCCCCGACGCGGGCCATCGTCTGCGCCGGGGCCGGCCATTTCGCCCGCGCCTATGTCACCCTGACCCCGGGCGAATATATCGGCGCCGGGGCGGAGGCGGGCGAGCGCCTGACGGCCGCGTGGGAGACCGTCTCGGACCCGAGCGGCTCCATCGTCCCGGACTATGGCTTCACCCAGGCCGAACGGGAGGTCGCCAGCGCCGGGGCGCGCGCGGCCCAGGTCGCATGACCGTCAGCGGCGCGCCTTCCCGCCGCGCCGTCCTCTGCGGAACGGCGGCGATGGCGGCGGGCTGCGCCGCGCGGCCGGTCGCGGCTCAGCCGGGCCCCGATCTGCAGGCGGTGCTCGACCTCGCCATGGCCCGGTCGAGCACCAGCGTCCTGGTCAGCCGGGGCGGCGAAGTCCTGGCCGAACGGTATGCGCCCGGGTGGAGCCCCGACCGGCCGCGCGAGGTCGCCTCGGTCGCCAAGAGCCTCGTCGCCGTGCTGATCGCCATGGCCGTCGAGGACGGCGCCATCACGGGCCTCGGCCAGGCCGCGGCCGATTTCATTCCGGCCTGGCGGGACGACGCACGCGCCGGCATCACCCTGTATCATCTGATGAGCATGACCTCGGGGCTGGACGATGCGGGTCTGGCCCTGAGGGGCGTCGCCGGCGACCAGTTCGCGATCAACGCCGCGGCCCCGCTGCGCGACCCGCCGGGGACCCGCTGGGCCTACAACACCGCCGCCTACCACCTGTTGTTCCATGTGCTGGCGCGGGCGGTCGGCGAGCCCGTCGAAGCGTTCGCGGAGCGCCGTCTGTTCGGGCCGCTGGGCATGCGTCACACCAGCTGGATCACCTCGCAGGGGGCAGGGGAACAGGGGCCCGTCGTCAACTACTACAGCGCCGCGTCCACGGCGCGGGACCTGGCCCGGTTCGGGGAATTGGCGCCGGGCCGGGGCGTCTGGAACGGCCGCCGGTTGATCGGCGCGGAGGCGCTTCACGCCCTCCTCGCGCCTTCGCAGGATCTGAACCCCTCCTACGGCCTGCTCTGGTGGTCGAACGCCCTGCCGGGCAAGGACGCCTTCAGGCGGGGCGACAGCCTCCGATTCCCCTCCGCGCCGCGCGACACCGTGGCGGCCCTGGGCGCGGGCGGCCAGACGCTGTTGATCGTCCCGTCGCGGGCCTTGATCGTCGTGCGGCAGGGCGACCCCCCGGCCTCCGCGACCCTCGCGGACGACCTGCTCGCGGGCGTCCTCCGCGCGCTGGACGGCGGCCAGGCTCGCGAACCGCCGGCGGCTGTACGGTCTATCGGGACTCGTCGGAGCGACGCCGGGCCGGGACGATCCCGTGCCGGCTCATCTTGTCGTACAGGGGCTTGCGGGGGATCTGCAGGGTCGCGGTGACGTCTTCGGAGCCCTGGGCGCGGCCGTTCTATTGCGCCGGCGGGACTTTTCCGGGACGCTCGCCCACGGACCGTCCGATGGAGCGCCGATGACCGGGGAGGGGAGCGACCTTCAGGAGCCCATTCGCGCCGCCCTCGGATGCCCGCCGGATGTGGCGCGGGCCATCGCGGCGCACGCGACCGCGCGCCACTACGCCGCGCAGGCGCTGATCCTGCGCCACGGCGACCGGACCAACCAGGCCTGGCTGGTCCTGGCGGGGCGGGCCCAGGCGCGGGTCTACGCCCTCGACGGCCAGATGGTCCTGGTCCACGAATACCTGTCCGGCGATCTGTTCGGGGCCGTCGCCGCGGCCGACGCCTGGCCCATCGACGCCGAGGTGATCGCCGCCGACCCGACCAGCGCCGCCTGCGTGCCGGCCGCCGATTTCGTCCTGCTGGTCGACCGGCATGGCTCGCTCGGCCTGCTCCTCGTCCGGTCGTTGCTCGGACAGTTGCGCGCGACCAGTATGAGAATGGTCGACCGCACCACCCTGTCGGCTCCGGGGCGGGTCTATGCCGAGCTGCTGCGCCTCGCCCGGCTCGGCGACGGGCGGACGATCCGGCCGGCGCCGGTGCATTCGGCCCTGGCGGTGCGGGTCCAGAGCACCCGGGAAACCGTCTCGCGCGCCGTCAACGCCCTTGAGCGGCGCGGCATCGTGCGCCGCGAGAACGATACGCTCGTCATCGTCGCCCCGCAGCGGCTCGAGGAGATGGTCGTCTAGAGGCGGGCCCAAGTCAGGGCGTACAGCGGGATCGCCTCTCCGGCCGTCGGCAGTTCGCCGATGTAGGGACACTCCCCGCTGGCGAGACGGGTCCAGCCGTGCAGGGCGGCCGCGAAACCTTCCGTCACGTGGATGGCGCCCGCCGGGGTCGAGGCCAGCAGGTCCGACGCCAGTGCGGACGTCGAACCGGCCAGCATGGCCGGTCCGCCGAAGGGGTTCTGCGCCAGCCGCGCCACGCCATAGTGGCCGGCGATGCGGGGCGGGACCGGCCCGAAGGCGCCATGGATCCGCTCCGCCGCGTCGGCCGCCTGGGCCGGGTCCGCGAAGGCGAGATGAAGCGCCGCTCCCGCGAACACCGGGGCCGCCAGCGGCGCCGCGGCGCCCTTCAGCGCATCGGCGATGCGTCCGAGCGAAACGGCCGGGTCGTCGTTCTCCCCGAAGCCCACGGCCAACATCGCCGCCGCGACGCCGTCGCCCGGCCCTTCCGGCAGGGAGCGGCCCCGGCCCGCGGCGGCGGACGGGCGAGGCAGATCCAGCTGGATCTGCCGGCGTCCGCCGCGACGCCAGTGCGCGCCGATCTGACCGGTCACGCTGGTCGCGCTCCCCGAGTCCGTCAGAAGAAGCTGGATAGCCTCGCTGGCCAGCGACCCGGCCTTCATCACCGCCCGGCCCATGGCGATCTCGGCGGCGAGGCGGACGTGGAGCAGGGTCGTCGCGGCGAGCCCGGGTTCGACCACCACGACGCTGGTCGCCTGACCAAGGACCGCGTCGAACCGCGCCGGCCACTCGCCGCCCAGGGGCGCGGCGGACTCGGCCCGGAACACGGCCGCGGGCGCGGGGAGCACCAGATGGAGCTCGGCGCCGCGCGCCAGCACGGCCTCGGCCACGATCAGATCGGCGCCGCCGGCGAGGGCGCCCCAGGCGAAGCCGATGCGCTCCTTGTCCAGCAGGTCGCCGATCCGCGCCCTCAGGTCGGCGGTGTCGGCCACGCCCATATGCCCCGCGAAATGCAGGCTGCGGGGCGGCTGCAGCGGCGCCAGCCAACCGTCGTCCTCGCCGAGGGTCTCGAGGATCACGCTGAACTGGCGAAGGGTCGAGGCATGGTCTTCCCAGGCCTCCGGCGCCAGCCCGCAGGCGGCCTCCAGCGCCGCCCGGGCCTCGCCCGCCCTGCCCAGCAGGAGCAGGGCCTCCGCCCGGGTCGCGCCGAGGTAGTAGGGCGTTTCCGGTCCCGTATCTCCCGCGTCGAGCTTGTCGAGCACCCGCTGCGCCCGGGCTTCGGCCGTCGGGCGGTCGCCGGCCAGCAGGGCGAGGGTGGCGGCGTTGATCAGGTGATAGGTCGCCCCGCTCAGGTCCGCGGCCCGGGCGTAGGCGTCGCCCGCCTCCCGCCACAGGTCCGCGCGCGCCGCGGCCGGCGCCCGCCGCGCCTCGTCCTTGAGCAGCCGGCCGTGGACGCTGAGCGTCGCCGGTTCGTCGGTCACGGACACGAGGCCGACCTCGTCGAACAGCCGTCTCGCCCGGTCCAGGGCTCCGGACCGGGCGAGGGCGATGATGGCGGCGAGGGCGGGGGGAGGGGGGCGGGTCAAGATCCGGGACTCAAACGTTTTCCTCGCCAGCGGGATCAGGAACGAACGGAAATGGAAACTTGCCGCCGTCGTTGGGAATGTCGGGGTCGACCTGATCCGGATCCTCGAGGCGTTTGTTGCCGCGAACGATGTGAAGATAGAATTTCTGGCGCTGATAGGCCTCGCGTCGTTGCACCCGGAAGTAGATGAGACCGCATCCGGGCCCGGCGGGCCCTGAGGGACCGGCCCGCGCGCCGTCGGGCATGACGTGTTCCAGATCGCAGTTGTCGTCGCCATGGCCGGGTTCGACCGTGATGCCGGGCCGCCCCGGCTCGAAATGCCAGCCGCTCCCCTCCAGTTCGACGACCACCCAGCACGGTTTGCCGACGTAGATGTTGATCTGCCTTTCGCGGTCTGTGTCGTGGGGATGGGGCTGCCGGGTCTGCACATGCTGCGGCAAGGGCCCGCCATCGACCCGCGACTTTACGAAACCAGCGATGTCGGCGCCCCGCACCACATAGCTGAGCTTGGCGCCGAACACGCGGCGACCTGCTGGTCTCCCGGGGTCATACCTGTAACGGGTGTAGATGATCTCCCTGGGCTGCTCGCCCTGACCTCCGGTGTCCGGCAACGGCACGCCGATCGGGTGTTCATCGACTTCTGTCTTGTCCGTCATTGCAGTCTCTCCCTCTCCAGCCGGTCCAGCGCGACAAGATCGTCGGCCGCCTTGCGGCGTAGCGCCGCCCATTGTTCGTTCGCCGGTTCATGGGCGACCATGGCCTCGGCCCCCTCAAGCGCCGCTTCGAACCGCCGCCGCGCCAGGTCTGGTCGCCCGGCGCTGTACTCCAGCGCGGCGAAGGCCCGCTGGACGGCCACCCAGCGCAACCGCACCTTCATGTTGGCGGGGTCCTTCAGGGTCAGCCGGCGCACGATCGCCTCTTCGGCGAGACGGTTTTCACGCGCCCTGGCGTCATCGCCGTTGAACCGCCATGCGTCCGCCAGCCAGCCGTGCCGATTGGCGAGGTCCAGCGCATAGCGGTCCGGTTCCGGCGAGGCCGCGACGGCCGCCTGCATGTGCGCCAGGGCGGTCCGGCAGCGTTCCAGCGCCTCGGCCGGGCGCGGCGGCTCCACCAGCGCCACGCTGCACAGATTGCCGTGGGCGAAGCCCGCTTCGCGCAGCCATACGGCGTTGCCCGGGTCACGTTCCGCCAGACGGTCGGCCAGCGCGCGATAGGCTTCGAAGGCGGTTCGCGCCTCGTCCGGGCTCTGTCGGGCGAAGGCGAGCTCGCCGACGGCCGCTTCGCTCTGGGCATGGACCCACATGCGGTCCGGGTTGTCGGGGTCGTCCGCCAGCAGGACGGCCGTGATGCCCCGCGCCTGCTGAAACTGCCCCATGGCCGCCTCAAACTCGCCCCGCGCCTGGAGAATCGTGCCGCGGCTCAGTCGCGCCAGAGCGCATAGTGCGCGCGACGCGGGCCGTAGTCGGCCCCAGTCCTGGGCTTCGCAGTAGTCCAGCGCCCGCGTGCTGACGGCGTCCAGCGCGTCAAGCCGGCCGACCCCTTCGAGCGTGTCCCGCAGATCGGTGAGCATGAACTCGACCATTCCCTCGGCTTCGGCGCGCTGCCGTTCCGCTTCCCGCCGGGCCCCGATGGCCGTGACGGTCAACAGGGTCATCGCTAGCAGCCCCGCCAGCGCCGCGGCCGTGACGGCGGTCACGGCCCGCAGCCGGCGCTGGGCGTCGCGCTGGACCAGTTCGTCGAGGCCCACCCCGACGACGCCGGCCACCAGTTTCAGAAAGCCCAGGCGGGCCCCGTCGCCCGTCGGCTGCAAATCGGCGGCCAGGGGCTCGCGGGCCGCATCGCCGGCGAGCGCATCCGGAAAGGCCTCCGCCGGGGTCCCCGCAATCAGGGCCGCCAGCACCGGCCGGTCGGGATGCAGGGCGCGGAACAGCTCGATCTCGCGCGCCACCCAGGGGGACTGCCGGGCGGCGGGCGAGCAGACCACGATCAGACTGGCGGAGCCGGCCAGCGCGGCGCGCACCTCCTGGCTCAGGCTGTCCGCGGCCGGCAGGTCCTCGCGATCCCGGAAGATGGGGCCGAGCCGACGCGGAACGGCCCCCCGCGGCGTCGTCAGCCCGACCAGCCGCTTCGGCAGGACGTATCGTTCCAGCCGCCGGTGAAGGCGCCGCCCCGCGGCCGCGTCCTGATGGCTGTAGCTGATGAAGGCCCGATACCGCGCGGGTCCGCCGCCGCCGTCGTACATCGTCCCCTCCCGCGGGGCACGCTGCCAGAGACCGACGTTAGGCACAACCGGGGCGTGACGGCCGTCACGGACGGGGGCGGGCGCTCCCGTCATGGTCCCCCCAGCGAACGAAAGCCCGCATTGGTGCGAGGCGTTCAGGCGGCTGAGGAGGGCGGACAATGGGAGACGATCCGAAGTTGGGCGATATCGCGCGGGCGGCGCCCCGTCATCGATACGGGGCCGGGGCCTTGAGCGCCGGGTCCGGCGTCGCCCGTCCCGGCGTCCTGATGGCGGCGGCGGCGTGCGCCTGCGCCCTCGCCGCCTGCAGCACCCAGACCCGGCTTCTGGAGCTGGATAGGGATCGTCTGCTGCGAATCGAGCAGAACGCCACGGAGGTGAGCGCCTCCGCAGGGCAGTCGCTCTACCGGCCGGACGATTACGACCTCTACCTTGCGCTCCACCGGTCGACATTCGACTCCCTGCTGGAGGGCTTCAACGGAACGACCGTGCAGATTGATGCGGGGGGCCGGCCGGTCGAGATCACCCTGACGTCCATTCAGATGGCGTTCCGTCCTGGGAGCCCGGAAGTCCGGATCGACGCCATGGCGAGAGACCTGGAGACAGGGATCGAGGCCGAACTGGAAATGGACTCCCGCTTCCTGCTGGAAGGCGACCCGTCCCGGCCCGACGAACTCAGCCTGCGGATCGTCGCAACCCGGCTGGTGCCGAATTTGCGGTGGGGGTTCTTCGATCTTTCCCGTTACCGGTTCGCCCAGCGGCTCCTGACCCTCGAGGCGTCCCGGCTCACCGATCAGCTGCCGGCGGTCTCCCTGCCCCTCGCCCACGATTTCTCGATCGGGGCGCCCCGAACCACGCGCACGATCACGGTTCCCGTCGGACGCGGAACCATGACGGGCAACCTGACCACGCCGTCCACCCGCACTGACGGCCAGATCAGCATCAAGCACATCGTGTTCCTGAGAAACGGCGTGCACCTGTTCGCAAATGTGGAGGGACTCTGATGAAAGTCTCAATCGTCATCCCCGCGGCCGTCGCAGCCCTGGGCGTCTCGGCCTGCCAGACGATCTCGTTGCCCGGGACAAATGATCGCCTCTTGCGGGAGATCGCCGAGATCGAAGGGCGTGTCGCGGCCGCGGAGAGCGCCATCGACCTGGCGACAAACGACATCTCCACCACGGAAGATTCGATCCGCGCCGCCATTCGGTATCGACCGATCGTCGCCTGGGCCGAAGCCTTCTCATCCGGACCGTCCGACAACCGGACGATCACGTTCAGACAGACCTCCAAGAGCGGGAATATCGACCGCCGAAGCCACGAATGCAGGGTTCCCTTCGGTCCCTATCATGACGGCTGGGAGGCCCGGATCCACGAAGAGGATTCCACTCGCGCCAGCGTGGCCATCGACCGTCTGGTCGTCGAGCCGCTTGCGGACGGGCTCCGGATGACCGCCCCCATGCGGTTCGATCTCCGCACCCAGGTCGAAGGCAGCTACAGGCCGGCCTGCACGGGCTGGCTGCCCTCGGTGAACATCGGCGTCACGGGCGAAGCCCGGCCGACCGCGGTCTTCAAACTCACCCTCGCCGGCAACGACGGCGACTCCCTTCGGTACCGGCTGGCCCTGGAGTCCCCGCAGAGCATCGGCGTCGAGATGCGCGCCCATTTTCCGCGCTTCCGCGTCGGCTTCACCGTGCCGGTGGAAGGCCTGGCGACCACCTTGTCCGAGGGCGAGATGGACCTGCTGTTCGATCGGACCGGCGAAATCCGGCTGCCGGATGGACAGGTGATCGGCTACCGGATGAACACGGTCGGGCCCCGGGTCACGACGGATGTCGGCGGGGTGAAGTTGACCTCGGGCCTGGACGTCGTCGTCGGGGCGTCGCCTCCATCAGAATGAAATCGCCGCGGAAGAGGGCCCCGCACCGGGGCCGTACGGCGCGTCGACCGCTCCGCCCGAGGTCGGGCGACGCCCGTCCCGCGGACGGCCGTGATCCCACCAGCGCCTTGAAGGACACCGTCATGTCAAAGATCTGCCTTGCCGTCCTGGCCCTGACCGTTCCCGGCGTGGCGGCGGCGCAGACTCCCGCTCCAAATCCCGCTCCCGCCCCTGCGCCCACCCCCGCTCCCGGCCCGGCGCCCGCCGCCGGCGGGTCGGCCGGATGGTCCAGGACATGGGAGGTCAAGGCGGCGCCGACCTTCGGGGCGGACCGCGCCGTGGCTCCATTCCCGATCGGCGACGAAATCGTCGATGACAGCGAGTTCAGCGCCCGGGCCGGCTTCAGGCGGTCCTTCCGAAACGGCGCGTCCCTGACCCTGGTCCCGGGCGCGAGCTATAGCCCGAACCAGTTCGACGCGGAGGAACCGGCCTCGGCGCTGTCGTTGGCGACCACCCTCAAGGCGCCGATCACCCGCGCGGTCGGGGCGCGGGACGCCCTGTCCTGGTTTGTCAGCTACGGGATCCGCGCCGACTTCGACGAAGCGTTTGAAGACTATGTTCGGACCGACCAGACCTTCGGTCTCGGGATCGAGTTCACCAATGTCCTGACGACCATCTGCGACCGGGCGGCGCCGCGGACGAACGGCGAGTGCACCCGTCGCGACGGGTGGAAATACACGGTCACGCCCTCGCTCAACTGGGTGGAATCGACCGAGGCCGCCCGGGAACGGTTCAACCCCAGCCTGACCGCCGCGATGGAGTGGCCGACGGGTGAGTTTTCCAGCCTCTATCTGGAGGCGGCGGTCGACCGACGTCTGTATGAACGGGTCGACGCGCCCGACGGCGAACCGCTTCGCGCCATGCGCTACGCCGCCACGGCCGGCGTCGATCTGTCGGGCTGGACGCGGCAGGCCTTCAATCTCCCGGCCGCTTTCTCTTTCAGGCTGGGGGTCCGTTGGGCCGCGGTCTCCTCGAACGACCCGACCCGGGATTCCGATCAGGTCTACATCGTGCCGGAGCTGGGCTGGAAGCAGACATTCTAGCCCGGCGCCAGGCCGCGCCGGGAAGGTTTTGCGGCGGGCTCCCGCGCTCAGAGAGGGACCGTCCGTCTCCGGGTCCCGGCGAAGGCGCGGCGATGTCGGGGCTGTTACCCGGTTACGGGGACCCGGCAGTCACCCTGAAAGCGCGTGGTGGCGGACAGAGAGGGATTCGAACCCTCGGTAGGCTTTCACCTACACACGCTTTCCAAGCGTGCGCGATCGACCACTCCGCCACCTGTCCGTTTCCACGACGTCGCCCGAAGGCCTGCGTGCGCCGCCGGTCTGGTCTTTCCGGCGGAGGCAGGCTGATAGAACAAGCCGACCCCCTCGGCAAGCGCCGCCGAACATCCCATATAGGCGACGAAACGTCCGACCGGAGCCTCCGCCATGCAGTTCAGGAAATCCCACGAGATGCCGACCCCCGAGGCGGCCTTGCCCGGCCGCGCCGGGCCGGTGCGCACCGACGAGGTCCATTATGTCACCGGCCGCCCGCTGAAGGGGCCCCATCCGGAAGGGTTCGAGACCGCGATCTTCGGCATGGGCTGCTTCTGGGGCGTGGAGCGGGTGTTCTGGCAGTTGCCGGGCGTCTGGGTCACCGCCGCCGGCTACTCGGGCGGCTTCACGCCCAATCCGACCTATGAGGAGACCTGCACCGGCCTGACCGGCCATGCCGAGGTGGTCCAGGTGGTCTTCAATCCGCACGAGATCAGCTACGCCGAGCTGCTGAAAACCTTCTGGGAAAACCACGACCCGACCCAGGGCATGCGCCAGGGCAATGACGTCGGCACCACCTACCGCTCGGCGATCTATTATCTGACCGAGGCCCAGAAGGCCGAGGCCGAGGCCTCGCGCGACGCCTACCAGGCCGCCCTGACCAAGGCGGGGCAGGGCGAGATCACCACCGAGATCGCTCCGGCCGGGCCGTTCTACTTCGCCGAGGACTACCACCAGGCCTATCTGGCCAAGAACCCCGGCGGCTATTGCGGCATCGGCGGCACGGGCGTGACCTGCCCGATCGGCGTCGGCGTCGAGGCGTAGCCGTGGACCGGGCGGGGGTCGGCAAGGTCTGCCTGGCGCTGCCGGCGGCGACCGTGGATCATCCGTTCGGCGACGGTCACGACGCCTATCGGGTCGGCGGAAAGATGTTCTGCATGGTCGGCGAGCAGGGCGGCGTCTCGTTCAAGGTGTCGGACATCGCCTATGAGGTGCTGACCGAGGACGGCCGCGCCCGGCCGGCGCCCTATATGGCCCGCAACAAATGGGTGAACCTGGAGCGCATCGACGCCTGGCCCGACGAGGAACTGGCCGAACACCTCGCCATCGCCCATTCGATCGTGGCGGCGAAGCTGACGCGGAAAGCGCGGGCGGCGTTGGGGCTCCCATAGTTCCGCTCATCCCGGCGTTCGCCGGGATGAGCGGTGAGAGGGTGTCAGCGCCCCTTCTCCTCCGCGATCCAGCGGTCCATCCGCTCGTCCAGCAGCGCCAGCGGCAGCGGCCCGTCGACCAGCAGGGCGTCGTGGAACCGGCGCACGTCGAACCGGTCGCCCAGCTCGCGCTCGGCCCGCTCGCGGATCTGCCGCAACCGGATCTCGCCGATCTTGTAGGCCGTGGCCTGGCCCGGCCAGCCGATATAGCGCTGCAGCTCGGTCTCGATATTGTGCGGGGCCAGGGCCGAGTTGTCGCGGAAACAGGCCCGCGCCTGTTCGATGTCCCAGCCCAGCCAGTGAATGCCGGTGTCGGCGACCAGCCGGCAGGCCCGCCACATCTCGTAGCTCAGCCGCCCGAACCGCTCATAGGGCGTGCGGTAGAAGCCCATCTCCTCGCCGAGGAATTCCGCATACAGGCCCCAGCCCTCGGTGAAGGCGGTGACATTGGCGTCCTTGCGGAAATAGGGGCCTTCCTCGGCCTCCTGCTGCAGGGCGATCTGCAGGTGATGGCCGGGCACGGCCTCGTGCAGGGTCAGGGCCGGCAGCTCGTACAGCGGTCGCTGGTCCAGCCGCGAGGTGTTGACCATATAGCCGCCGGCGACGCCGTTCTCCATCGAGCCGCCGAAATAGCGGCCGGTGGTGTAGTTGGCCTCGATCTCGGCCGGCACCGGGCGCACGCCATAGGGCAGGCGGGGCAGGGTCCCGAACAGGGCCGGCAGGCCGTCGTCGGCCCGCTTGGCCATCTCCGAGGCCTTCTCCAGCAGCTGCTCCCGCGAGGTGGCGTAGAACTGCGGATCGCTGCGCAGGAAGGCGAGGAACGACGGGAAGTCGCCGGTCCAGCCGGCCGCCTGCATCTCGGTGTCCATGCGGGCGCGGATGCGGGCGACCTCGTCGCGGCCCAGCTGGTGGATCTGGTCGGGGGTCAGGTCGGTGGTGGTGTAGCCCTCGGTCAGGAAGGCGTAGAGGTCGCGGCCGCCGGGCCGGTGGACCAGGCCGAGGCTCTCCGGCGCGCGCGGCAGATAGTCCTCGCGCAGGAAGCGCACCCAGTCGCGACGCGCCGGCATGATGCGGTCGGCGACCACGGCGGCGGCGCGGGCCCGCAGGGCGGCCTGATCCTCCGCGCCGATCGAGGCGGGCAGGGCGGCGAAGGGCTTGAGCAGGGGGTCGGTTTCGGCGGTGAAGGCCGTCTCCGGCTCCATCAGGCTCAGCGCGTTCTCGACCACCGAACGCGGCTGGACCAGGCCGCTCTCCAGCCCGCGCCGGGCGTCGTCCAGCTGATGGCGGTAGAAGTCGGGCATGGCCTCCAGCCGGGCGATCCAGGCCTCGGCATCCTCGCGCGCGCCGATCCGGGTGACGCTGGCGATATAGGCCAGCGACTGGCCGGGTCCGCCCTCCGAGTTGAAGGCCCCGATCCGGCCGGTATCCAGCGGGATGCGCGCCCGGGCGCGTTCGACGACCCGGCCGAGGAAGGCGTGGTTCAGCCGGTCCTCGTCGCCCAGCGTGGCCGGGTCGATGGCGGCCAGCCGGTCCGCGAACCCCTTCAGCACCGGCTCCTGGGCCAGTTCGTTGGCGCGCGACACGTCGGGCAGGCGCGACAGGGCGGCCTTGTCGCCCTCCATCCCGGCCGAGATCGGATCATTGGCCCGCAGATACGCCTCATAGTCCGCCAGGATGGAGGCCAGCGCCGGATCGTCGGCGTTGCGGGTCGCTTCGGACGTCGTCTGCGGCACGGTCTGCGCCATGGCCGGCGCGGCGGCGGCGAGCAGGGCGGCGGCCCCGATGGCGATCACGGTCTTCATGGCGTCCCTCCGACTGGCGCGGGACTGCACCGGAGCGGGGGCCGCGCGTCAACCGCAGAAGGCGAAGAACCGCTCGATGTTGGGCCCGGACCCGGGTTGCGGCGCATAGGCGTCGCGCTCGCCGCCATGCCACTGCGCCAGCCAGCCTACCTGGCGGAACCGCTTCAGAACCGGCTCCGACGAGGTCGTCGCGGCGGTGAAGATCAGGGCGTCGTGCAGGTCCGACACCTCGCTCTCGGCCGGAAAGCGGCCGGTCTCGCCGCCGGATTCGAGGACGATGACCGGGGCGTCGTCATAGCCGCCGATGGCGACCAGTTCGATCCGGCCTGTGCCCCGCCCGCAGTTGAGGCCGACCAGCAGGTGGTCGCTCTCGGGCAGGCCATAGGCCAACTGGGCGGCCTCCTCGTCGACCACCAGCAGCCAGTCGTAATTCTCGACGGGCAGCGGCGCGCCGCCGGACCCGGGCTCCGCGACGGAAACCGGCGCCGGCGCCTCGACGGTCGCGCAGGCGGCGACGGACAGCGCGAGGCCGGACAGGGCGAGCAGGGCAGGGGCGCGCATCGAAGGTCTCCGGGCGATCAGCCCGAGCACAGTTCGGTGAAGCGGCGCAGTTTGGCAAGGTGGGGCCGGGGCACCTCGACGGCGCGGCGCTGCTCGCCCACCACCGCCGCCATCCGCCCGTCGGCGGCGAAGGCCGCGAACACGGGATGATCGGTGCGCAGCGTCAGTTTCAGCGCGCCGCGTTCGGACGTCGACTCCGTCATGGCGACGGCTTCGCCCGCGGTCACCCGGGCCATGCCGGTCTCGGCCGCGCCGCCGTAGAAGGCTACCCGGGCCACCCCCGAAGCGGGATCGCATTCCAGGGTGAAGCGCAGGTCGGGGCTGTCCGGGACTTCGTGGGCCAGGGCCACCCGGGCCTCGTCCGTATAGAGGGTCCACGTCCAGGCGGATTCGGGCGGCGTCGTTTGCATCGCCAGGAAGGCGAGGCCGGCGATACTGGCGATCATGGTTTCAGCCCCCGCTGAAGGGTCCCCGGAAGGACGGGATCAGACCGTGTCGGTTCCGCAATAGGCGAAAAACTGCTCCACGAGACGCTGTTCTTTGTCGTCGGCGGTCAATTCGAAGTGACCGGCGTCGCCCTCGACCGTCAGCTTGCCGCTTTGGGCCAGCTTCTGCAGGGCCGGGGCGCGCAGGGGAATGCGGGCCTCGTCGGCGAGGCCGCCGCCCAGCGGATCGATCGCCGCCGATTCCATCGACGCCTTGACCAGACGGGGGCTGACGGGCTGGACGTCGCCATAGACGATCGCCTGGGCCTGGCCGGGCTCGCAGGTCATCATCAGAGCCAGCTGGTCCGAATTGGCCACGCCATAGGCCAGTTTGGCCATCGAACCCTCGTGGCTCAGGTGCCAGCCCATGGGGGCCGCCATGGCGGCTTCGGGCGCGGCGTCGGTGGCGCGCGACTGGGCGGCGACGGCGATCAGGCCGAGGGCGGCGACAGCGGGGATGGCGAACTTGAACATGAAAACGATACTCGCGTCTGACAAGGCAAACGCGGGTTTCCGTTAACGGTTCACGGCTCTGCTTCCGGGAATCGCCAACCCGCCGGTCAGAACGGGCTGAACCGCTCGACCAGGGACTGGGCCGCCGGGGTCGACTGGACCCGGCTGATGTCGCCCCGGCCGCCGTAGCTGATGCGGGCCTCGGCGATCTGGGTGTGGGCGATGGTGTTGGCCGAGCTGATGTCCTCGGGCCGCACGATGCCGGCGACGGTCAGTTCGCGGACCTCGCGGTTGGTGCGCACTTCCTGCCGCCCCTGGATGACCAGATTGCCGTTCGACATCACGTCGGTGACCACGGCGGCGATGGTCAGGCTGACCTTCTCCGAGCGGTTCACCGAGCCGGAGCCGTTGGCGCTGGATTCGCCCTCAAGCCCGACCAGGTTGGCGGGATCGAAACCGCCGGGAAAGGCGCGGCCCAGGCTGTTCTCGAGGCCGAAGAAGTTGGTGATCCCGCCCGACATCTCGTTGGTCCGGCTGCGGGCGGTCGAATTCTGGGTCTGGGCGCGGTCGTCGATGTCGATGTTGACCGTGACGATGTCGCCGATGCGGCGGGCGCGCTGGTCGCCGAAGAAGGTGCGGGCCCCGGTGCGCCACAGGCTGTTGGCGCTGGCGGCCCGGTCGGCCTGCTGCTGCTCGGGCGAGGGCAGATAGGCCTGGCTGGTCGGCACCAGGGCGGCGGGATAGCCGATCGGGGCCAGTTCGGGGCCGCGCACGGCCTCGATGGCGGTCGAGCAGGCGCCGAGCGCGAGCGTGGAGGTCAGGGCGGCGGCGGTGACGATCAGGGCGGTGCGCATGGGGACTCTTTCCGTCTAGCGGGCGGCGAACTGTTGGGAGCGGAAGGCCTGGGCGGCGGGGCCGGCGATGGCCTGGCCCGGAGCCGTGGCCACGGCGTCGAAGACGCGGCCGGACTGCAGGTTGCGGATGGCGAAGCGCTGGCCCTCGGCCGCATTGCCTTCGGCCCGGCCGGTGATGGTCAGGCGGACGCCGGCGGCCTCCCAGATGACCTCGACGATGTCGTTGCGGCTGATGATCCGGTCGGCGTAGGCGGTCCGGACCGGGGCGGCGCGGGCAGGGGCGGCGAGGGGGGCGGACGCGGCCGTCTCGACGGCCGGGGCCGGGGCGGCGCCGGACGCGGGGGCGGCGGCGGCGTGGCGCACGACGACCCGGCGCAGCCCGGTCGGATTTGCCCAGTCCAGGCCGGACTGGCGCGCCAGGGCCTGCAACTGGCCGGCCTCGAACACGGCCGAAGGCCCCGAACGGGCCCCGACGACGACGCCGGAGGCCGATCCGGCCCCGTCGAACACGTCGCCCAGGGTGACCCGGCCGTCCACGTCGACCGGATTGGCCTTCAGGGTGACCGGGCCGGCGAGGGCGGGGCCCGCAACCAGCAGGACCGCCGCGGCGGCGATCAGGGCCCTCACGACTTCACCTGCCCGGCGACCGACAGCATCTGGTCGGCGGTGGTGATGACCTTGGAGTTCATCTCATAGGCCCGCTGGGCGATGATCAGGGCGCTGATCTCGGCTACGGCGTCGACATTGGACGCCTCGGTATAGCCCTGCAGCAGATCGCCGAAGCCGACCTCGCCCGGGGCGCCGACATTGGCCGGGCCCGAGGCCGCCGTCTCCAGCAGCAGGTTGTCGCCGATGGCTTCCAGACCGGCCTCGTTGAAGAAGGTGGCCAGTTCGATCTGGCCGACGACCTGGGGCTCGGTCTCGCCCTGGGTGATGACCTGGACCTGGCCCGACTTGGAGATCGAGACGTCGATGGCGTCCTGCGGGATCGAGATGTTCGGCTGCACCGCATAGCCGTCGTCGGTGACCAGCTGGCCCTCGCCGTTCAGGGAGAAGTTGCCGGCCCGGGTGAAGGCGGTCTCGCCCGAGGGCATCAGGATCTGGAAATAGCCGCGCCCGTCGACCGCGACGTCGTAGCGGTTGCCGGTCTGCTGCGGGGTGCCCTGTTCGGTGACCCGGTAGACCGAGCCGGCCTTGACGCCCGCGCCGATCTGGATGCCGGTCGGGACCACCGTGCCCTGGCTGGACGACTGCGCGCCCATCCGTTCGACGTTCTGGTACAGCAGGTCCTGGAACTCGGCCCGCTGACGCTTGAAGCCGACCGTGTTCATGTTGGCGATGTTGTTGGAGATGACCTCCACGTTCAGCTGCTGGGCGGCCATGCCCGAGGCGGCGGTTCTGAGCGCTCTCATGTCCGGTTCTCCTTACGCGGCCCGGCCCAGGCGCTCGACGGCGCGCCGGGACAGGTCGTTGGTGTTCTCGATCATCCGGGTCACGCTCTCGTAGGCGCGCTGGATCTCGATCAGGTTGGTGATCTCGAGGATCGGATTGACGTTGGAGCCCTCCAGCATCGCCTGACGCACCTGGACGTCGTTGGCGTCCATGGGGGCGGCGTTGGAGGCGTTGCGGTAGAGGCCGTCGCCGCCCTTCTCGAGCACGCCGAGGCTGTCGAACCGCACCACGCTGAGGCGGCCGACCGGCTGACCGTTCTGGCTGATGGTCCCGTCCGCGGCGACCGCGGCCTGGCCCAGCGCCGGGTCGAGGATGATGTCGCCGCCGTCGCCCTGGACCGCCGCGCCGCCCTGGGTGACCAGCCGGCCCTCGGGGTCGAGGGTGAAGGCCCCGTCGCGGGTGTAGGCGTCGCCGGCCCCGTCCTTCAGGGCGAAGAAGGCGCCTTCGCCCTCGATGGCGAAGTCCAGGGTGCGGCCGGTCTGCGCCAGGGCGCCCTGGCCGAAGTCGCGGCCGACGCCATTGTCGAGCACGAAGCTGACCCCGGGGCGCACGAAGGCGTTGCGAGCCCGCTCCCCGACTTCCTCGCCGAGCAGCAGCTGCTCGACCTTGAAGCCGGTGGTGTCCGCATTGGCGATGTTGTTGGCCACGATGTCGAGTTCGCGGCGAAGCGTCATCTGGCGTGACAGTCCGACATAGGCGGCGTTTTCCACGGGCGGCTCCTTTCGCCCCGGTCCTCGCAACGGTCGTGCCAGCAGGGTTAACCCAGGCGGGGCGGGCGTTTCAGCCGCAAAGCCGTCCGCGGCGCCCGGCAGGATTTGCCGGTTCTTAGCGCCTCGTTAACCAAAAACGTCTCGTATGGACCCAGAGATTCTCGGGGCGCGTGGCATGTTCAAATTCGGCAAGAAGAAGGGTGCGGAAGCCGCGGGCGACGACGCCGCCCTGCCGGCCGTCACCGACGGCGAGACGGTCGACGGCGAGGTCGCCGGACCGAAGAAAAAGAAGCTGCCCCTGCTGTTCATCATCGTCCCCGCCGCCCTGCTGGTGCTGGGCGGAGGCGGGGGCGCGGCCTTCTTCCTGATGCAGCCCAAGGCCGAGGCGGCCGAGAGCGGCGATCACGGGGCCGAGAAGAAGGGCGGTCACGCCAAGGCGGAGAAGAAGGGCGGCGGCGGCCACGGCCCCGCCGCCGACGGAGAGGCCAATCCCGCCCTCGGCGTCATCAGCGAGGGGCCCGACGGCGTCACCTTCTACACCCTCCCGGACATGGTGGTGAACATCCAGGCCGCCGACGGCCGGCCCACCTTCCTGAAGCTGAAGCTGACCCTGGAGATGCACGACGCCGCCCTGGCCGAGCACCTGCAGGCCGAGATGCCGCGGATGCAGGACATGTTCCAGAGCTTCCTGCGCGAACTGCGGCCCGAAGACCTCGCCGGCTCGGCCGGCAGCTTCCAGCTGCGCGCCGAGATCCTCCGCCGGGTCAATCTGATCGCCGCCCCGGGCAAGGTCGACGCCGTGCTGATCGAAGAAATGCTGGTGAACTAGCATGACCGACGCGGCCTTCGCCGACAGTCCCGATCCGCTCGATGAGGCGGACCCCCTCGCGGAGGCCGAACCGGTCCTGTCCGAACGGGTTCTGAACCAGGACGAGATCGACAGCCTGCTGGGCTTCGACCTCGGCGACGACGACAGCTCCGAGCGCACCGGCATCCGCGCCATCATCAACTCGGCCCTGGTCTCCTACGAGCGCCTGCCGATGCTCGAGATCGTCTTCGACCGCCTCGTGCGGCTGATGACGACCTCGCTGCGCAACTTCACCAGCGACAACGTCGAGGTCAGCCTCGACAACATCTCCTCGATCCGCTTCGGCGACTATCTGAACTCCATCCCCCTGCCGGCCATCCTCGCCGTGTTCCGGGCCGAGGAGCTGGACAACTACGGACTGCTGACGGTCGACTCCAACCTGATCTATTCGATCGTCGACGTCCTGCTGGGCGGCCGCCGCGGCACCGCCGCGCTGCGCATCGAGGGCCGGCCCTACACCACCATCGAGCGGGTGCTGGTCCAGCGCATGGTCGAGGTCGTCCTCGCCGACGCCCGCGCCGCCTTCGAGCCCCTGACCCCGGTCCATTTCAACCTCGACCGGCTGGAGACCAATCCGCGCTTCGCCGCCATCGCCCGGCCGGCCAACGCCGCCATCCTGGTCAAGCTGCGCATCGACATGGAGGACCGCGGCGGCCGCATCGAACTGCTGCTGCCCTACGCCACCCTCGAGCCGATCCGGAAGATGCTGCTGCAGCAGTTCATGGGTGAGAAGTTCGGACGCGACAACATCTGGGAAGGCCACCTGGCCACCGAGCTCTGGACCACGGGCACCGAGGTCCGCGCCGTGCTGGACGAGCAGCAACTGCCCCTGTCCCAGGTGCTGAACCTCAAGGTCGGCGACACCCTGATGCTCAACGCCACGCCGGACTCCGAGATCTCGGTCCGCGCCGGCTCGATTCCGCTCACCACCGGCCGCATGGGCCGCAAGGGCCAGCATATCGCGGTCCGGGTCGAGGCGCCGATCGACGTCGAGACCGCCACAAGCCTCGCAAAGGGAAGACGCTCATGACCGGCATGATCCTCGACGGCGTGCTGATGCTGCTGCTCGTCGCCGCCCTCGGCTACGGCGTGCGGCTGGAACGCAAGCTCACCGCCCTGCGCGACGGCCAGCAGGCCTTCGCCTCCGCCGTCACCGACCTCAACGCCGCCGCCGGCCGGGCCGAATCGGCCCTGGCCTCGCTCCGCGCCTCGGGGCAGGAGACCGACCTGCTGCACGACCGCATCATCAAGGCCCGCGAGGTCAAGGCCCAGCTCGAGTCCCTGATCGCCCGCGGCCCCGTCGCCGTCCCCGCCGCCGCCCCCGAGCCCGTCAGGGAGGCCGCCCCCGCCCGCGCCGCCGCCGCTCCGGCCCCTGCCACGCAGGACGACGAACGGGCGGCCCGCATGGCGGCCCTCGCCGAGCGCATCCAGGGCATGGCCGCGCCGGTGAAGTCCCGCGCCCCCGGCGGAAGCAATGTCGCCGCCATCCTCGGCGCCATGACCGCTAACCAATCCGCGAAGCAAAGCCTCAACCGGGCGCGGCGCAGTCTCGACGAAGACCTGTTCGCCGCCTGATCGCGGCCTCCCATCCCTTTGAGTAGCCGATCATGAGCAAGATCCCCCGCCTGCTGCCCCTGATCGCCGTCGCCATCGGCGGGGTGGTCGTCGTCCGCGCCGTTGGCGTGGCCCCCGGCCTGTTCGAGGGCGCCCGGGCCTGGGCCGAGGAGGCCGTGCCGGCCAGCGCGCCGGCCACGCCCGCCGCCGCCGTCTGCGCCCTGACCCCGGAACAGCTGGCCCAGCAGGCCGGCCTGTCCCCGGCCGAGATGCGCATCCTCAACGCCCTCAAGGACCGCCGCGCCGAGCTCGACGTGCGCGACGAGGACATGGCCTCGATGCTGCCGCTGATGATGGCCGCCGAACAGAAGCTGGACGCCAAGACCGCCGCCCTCGAGGCGATCAAGACCGAGGTCCAGACCCTGCTGGGCCAGGTCGGCGAGCGCGAGAAGGCCGAGGTCGACCGCCTCGTCGCCGTCTATTCCGCCATGCGCCCGCGCGACGCCGCCCCGGTGTTCGCCAGCCTCGACGACAGCGTCCGCCTGCCGGTCGCCGCGGCCATGCGCCCGCGCTCCCTCGCCGCCGTCATGGCCCAGATGGAGCCGGCCGCCGCCCGCGAGCTGACCGAGAAGCTGGCCGGCCGGTTCGCGGCCCAGCGCCGTCTCGCCGCCCGCGCCGCGGCCGCCGAAACCGACCCCGCCCCTGCGGCGGCTCCGCCCGTCCAGACCGCCGAGGCCGCGCCCCGGGCCGCCGCCGCCGAGCCCCCGGCCGCCCGTCCCGCCGCCCGCCCGCCGGCCCGCCGTCCCCAACCGCGCCCGGCCGCCCGCACTCCCGCGCCGCCCCCGGCCGAACCGGCCGGCGAACGCCCCTATCAGCCCGCCGGCGAGGCCGCCGCGACCCCGGACCGTCCCCGGCAGTCGGTGCAGTAACCCGCCGTTCCTCTCCCATTGGGAGAGGGCTTGAGCGCCCGAGAGCCCGCAAGGGCGAGCGGATGCGCGAAAGGGTGTGGGTCGGCTTTCGCTCGACCTCCGCCGACCGTAGCCCCTCGCCCTTTCGCCTTCCCGATCGCTTCGCTCCCGGAGGCTCAAGCCCTCTCCCGCCGGGAGAGGGGACGCATTCCGGCCCAAGAAAAAGGGCCGCCTCCCTGCGGAAGCGGCCCCAAATCCCTGGAACGGGTCTGAACCCTATTCGATGTCTTCGTTCAGCAGGCCGACCTTGAAGAAGCCCTTGGCCTGCAGCTCGTTCATGACTTCCATGAACTGGTTGTAGGTGACTTCCGGGTCGGCGCGGATGAAGACGCGCTCGTCCTTGCAGGCCGGGTCGCCGCCGCCGAGGGCGGCGCAGACGTCCGAGGCCAGGCCTTCCAGCGACGACTGCTGGTCGGCGATGAAGATCGAGCCGGTTTCCTGGACGGTGATGTAAACCGGCTCCTTCTGGTCTTCCGGGTTGGTCGGCGGCACCGCCGGCGGAAGGTCGAGACGGATCGACACGGTCGCCATCGGCGCGGCGACCATGAAGATGATCAGCAGCACCAGCATGATGTCGACGAACGGCGTGACGTTGATCTCGGCGTTCTGGCTAATGGTGTGGCTCTTGCCGCCACCGGGTCCCGCAAGTTTGGCGCCCATGCGCTGGTTCTCCATCAGGCCCGGCGCGACACGCGGCGAGCGACGCTAATAGCTTCGGACCGTCTCTTGGCGTCCCCGGCCCGGCTTGTAAAGCGGGTTCAGGGCGAAGAGGGTTCCATCGCGGGTTCCACCTTCGGATTACGCCTGTGAGGCGAGCGGTTTAGCCCTTGGCGAGCTTCAGGAACCGGTCCTTCAGCGCCGCGTCGGACTTGAAGGCGCCAGTGAACCGGGTGGTGATGGTCGAAACGTGGCGGTGATGCACGCCCCGCGTGGTCATGCACTGGTGCTCGGCGTCGATCAATATGGCCACGCCGTGCGGCTGCAGGTGCGATTCGATGGCCTCGGCGATCAGCTGGGTCAGGGTTTCCTGGGTCTGCAGCCGGCGGGCGAAGATCTCGACCACTCGCGCCAGCTTTGAGATTCCGACCACCTTCTCGTTCGGGATGTAGGCGACATAGGCCTTGCCCAGGAACGGAGCCATGTGGTGCTCGCAGTGGCTCTCCACCTCGATGTCGCGCAGCAGGACCATGTCGTCATAGCCCTGGACGTCCTCGAAGGTGCGGCTCAGCTCCTTCTCGACGTCGGCGTCATAGCCGTCGAACCATTCGCCATAGGCGTCGACCACGCGCTTCGGCGTGTCGATCAGGCCCGGACGGTCCGGATCGTCGCCAGCCCAGGCCAGCAGGGTGCGGACGGCCTTCAGGGCCTCCTCCCGCGACGGACGGCGGGCTTCGTCGTTGTCGCCGACCAGGACGGGCTTGACGGGGGTGACGCTCATTCTCGATCTCTGAAGCGGCGAAGTAGCGCCGGGGCGAAGGCCACCGGAAGGACGCGCGCCGCTCTCCCTTTATTCTCGCCCGACATACTGTCGAGTATGGGGCAAGGCGGCTATATGGGCGATCCCGTGCGTACCGCAAGAAAACTCAAGGCGCCTGCAGCCCTATGCCGCTGACGATTTACGACACCCTGCACCGCGAAAAGCGCGTGTTCCAGCCGCGCGACCCCGGCCGGGTGACCCTCTATGTCTGCGGCCCCACGGTCTATGACTACGCCCATATCGGCAACGCCCGCCCGCCGGTGGTCTTCGACGTCCTGGTGCGGCTGCTGCGGCGCGAATACGGCCCGGACGCCGTGATCTACGCCCGCAACGTCACCGACGTGGACGACAAGATCAATGCGAAGGCCGCGAAGGAAGGCGCGCCCATCGGCGACGTCACCGCCCGTTACGAGGCCGCCTATCTCGACGACATGGCCCGGCTGAACGTCTCCCCGCCGGACATCGCGCCGCACGTCACCGACCACATGGACGCCATCGTCGCCCAGATCGGCGCGATCATGGACCAGGGCTGCGCCTACGCCGCCGAGGGCCACGTTCTCTTCGACGTCTCCTCCTACGAGACCTACGGCCGGCTGTCGGGCCGCAACCTCGACGACATGATCATGGGTGCCCGGGTCGAGGTCGCCCCCTACAAGAAGAACCCGCACGACTTCGTCCTGTGGAAGCCGTCGAAGGAGGGCGAACCCTCCTGGCCGTCGCCCTGGGGCGAGGGCCGTCCGGGCTGGCACATCGAATGCTCGGCCATGATCGAGGAAACCCTCGGCCTGCCGATCGACATCCACGGCGGCGGCATCGATCTGGTGTTTCCGCACCACGAGAACGAGATCGCCCAGGGCGTCTGCGCCCACGGCCACGCCCATTCGCCCGAGGCCCACGCCGAATACAGCCGCTACTGGATGCACAACGGCTTCCTGACCGTCGACGCCGAGAAGATGTCCAAGTCGATCGGCAACGTCCTGCTGCTGCACGACCTGGTGCAGAACATCCCGGGCGAGGTGGTCCGCTGGGCCCTGCTGTCGGCCCACTACCGCCAGCCGCTGGACTGGAATCAGGCCCTGCTGGACCAGAGCCGCAAGGCGCTGGACCGGCTGTACGGCGCCCTGCACCGCTCGGCGGGCGTCGAGGCCTCGACCGACGAGCCGCCGGCCGAATTCCTCAAGGCCATCGAGGACGACATCAACACCCCCGGCGCCATGGCGACCCTGTTCGCCCTGTCCAGCGAGATCGAGCGCGCCATGACCGCCGGCGACCACGGCGTCGTCGCCCGGGCCCGGGGCGAACTGATCGCCGCCGCGGCCCTCCTCGGCGTGCTTCAGTCGAACCCGGCCGAGTGGCTGGAAGGCGAGGTCTCCGACGCCCTGCGCACCGAGGTCGAGGCCCTGCTGGAGCAACGCGCCGCCGCCCGCGCCGCGAAGGACTGGCCGGAGGCCGATCGCATCCGCGACCGCCTCAACGCCCTGAACGTCGTCGTCATGGACGGCCCCTCCGGCGCCACCTGGCGCGTGAAGGGGTAAAACCCGTCGCCCTGATCGTCGTCGGCCGGTTCATCACAACGACCACGGCGAAGCCACGACGAACACGACGGGCGCCTGCCCGCCGGCCCATCGCGGGCCCTTGCCCGCAATTCTTGATGGCGTCTCCCTGGCGGGAGCCGCCGGCCCTCCGGCCCCGTCGTGTTCGTTGTGACCCGTCGTGCCCGTCGTGATGAACCAGCGCTCCCAAATGCCCATTGCTGCGCTGCAAGTTCATCCGCAGCCATCAAACTTTCAGCCGCCGACCCGCTGTTTTCTCTCAACAACCCTTCGGCCTCAGCGTCCCGAACCCGCCTGGGGGCGAACCCGTGGGACAATCGGTCCGTCCCGTCGCGGGGGAGGCGCAAAGGCCTTGCGTCCTTTGGCGGCGGGATGTGGAGAAGCGGGGGCCCGGTTCCCGGCTGGCAGAGCAAGCCAGCCAACGCCCGGGGTCTGATCGAGGAGATCGGACGTCAGGGGCGAGGGGGATACTCGCCCGGTCCGGGGACTGGTCACGCAAGGCCAGCCCGCCCGCCGGAGGCGCTGCGGTAAGGCGTTAAGAGCGCCACCCGACGCAAGCTCCCGGAAAATCTCCGCGCGGAGCGTCAGTACGGAGTCGAAACGGTAACTCACAACGAACTCCGGGCTCCGGCCCGGCGCTCCGCACGCCCTCCCTTCACCGCGCCAGCCGGACGCGGCGCAGACTCGCGCCTGCCGCAGCCTCAGGTGATCCGCTTGGCCGACGGCGGATCGCTGGCCGGGAAGCTCTCCTCGACGCTTTCGTCGACCAGGGCCTCCTGCCGGCTCTCGGCCTTGCGCTCGTCCTCGCACAGCTGGTCGGGCTTGCCCTCCTTGCGGGGCGCGGCCCAGGCATAGGCCTCGTCGTCGGCCGGGGACTGCTGATGGTCGGGATTGTGGGTGCTCATGATCCGGCTCCTCAATTCTTGGGGTGGTCTTCGTCGCCGTCGGGGCCGTACCCAAGGTCGGAGATGTCGTCGTCGGACAGGCGTTTGGCCTCCCAGTGGGCGGCGCTGGCCTGGGCCCCGCGCGAATTCCGCATCAGGCCCGAATAGACCAGCTCGACCTCGTCCGGTCCGCTGACCCCCGCGCTCTCGCCGTCGATCTCGGTCAGCCGCTCGCCGTCCACGCCCAGCAGGGCGTCGGCCTCGGCCTCGATTCCCGAAGCCCCCAGTTCCTCGTCGAGGTCCTCGACGGCGTCCTCGTCGAACTCTTCCTCGTCGGCGTCGCCGTCCATCTGGGTGACGTCGAGAACGGGGTCGGCCTCGTCCAGCAGGATGTCGCCGTCGCCCTCATCGTCGATGTGGGTTTCGTCAAAGGTTTCAGACTGTTCCTGATCGTCGGAGTAGTCGTCGAGTCCGGGCATGGGAACCTCCCTGTTCGGGAGATCAACGCCCCTGCGTCAGCCCGCGTTCCCGGCCGCGACCGCTTCCTCGAGCGCCGCCCGGATCCGCGCGATGGCCCCCTCCCATTCCGCGAAGCTGTCGCGCCGGAAGAAGCGCAGGTGCGGATAGAAGGGATATTTGTCGGTGGCCAGGAAATGCCAGTCGTCGGGCGCGGTGATCATCCACGCCGTCCCGCCCACCGCCGCCGCCAGATTGGTGCCGGCGATGCCCGGGCCGATGACCAGGTCCAGCGCCTTCGACAGGGCCGCCACGTCCTCCAGATCGTCCTTCAGATCGATCGGCGGGGTCCAGATCGACACCCCGGCCGCCTCGGCCGCCGCCAGGTCCTCGGTCACGTCGCCGCACTGCAGATTGACCATGACCGCCCCCGGGGTGGTCAGCACCGGCCGCCAGCGCTCGAAGCTGGAGAAATAGCGGGTCCGCGACCCGGTCAGGACCAGGCTCTTCCAGTGCAGCCCGACCTTCAGCCCCGGCCCCAGCCTGTCCAGCTCGGCCTTCCAGCGGGCCACCCGGTCGGGATCGGGGACCAGATAGCCGCGCCGCTCGGGGAAGGCGTCGATCGACCGGCGGAACACCGCCAGCAGCGAGGCCATCGGAATCCAGGCGTCGACCCCGCCCTCCAATTCCTCGACGAAGGGCACATAGCGGGTGATCCGCCCCTCCAGCTTGACCGCCCGGTGGCCGCCGACGACGGCGGTCGGGAAGGCCCGCTGGAACAGGCCGATCAGGCGCGGCTCAACCGCCACGAAGACCTGCCCCTCGGGGCCGACCGCTTCGATGGCGTCGCCGATGCAGGTCCCGAACACCATCTCGTCGGCGATGCCCTGTTCGCCGACGATCAGCAGGCGCTTGCCGCGGATGTCCTCGGTCTTCGGGTCCCAGCGCGGGGCGTCCACGGCCACCCGCATGGCCTCGGGCAGGTGCGGGTCCAGCCGGACCTCATAGGCTTCGAACCCCTCGGGAATCCGGCCCAGGGTCATCAGCAGCATGGCCCGCGCCATGGTCATCATGGCCCGCTCATAGGGGCTCTCGGCCCCGGGCAGGGCGGCGTCGATATCCTCCAGCGCCCCGAAGGCGTCGCCCAGCGGCTGGCGGGCGTTGGCGCGGTTGTAGCGCGCCTTGGCGAAGGTCGGATCGTGCCGCAGGGCCTCCTCGAAGAAGGTCAGGGCCGTGCCCATGTCGCCCTGGTCGCTGAGCACCGTGCCCAGCGTGTTCCACAGCACCGGCGACTCCGGCTCGACCCCCAGCAGGGCCCGCAGCGTCTCGACCGCGTCGCCGTAGCGCTTCTGGTCGCGCTGCACGCAGGCCAGATTGTTGGTCGCCTCGACATGCCCCGGATCGGCCGCGAGATATTTCAGCAGCAGCTTCTCGGCGATCTCCAGATAGCCCATCTGCTGCGCCAGCCGGCCCAGGTCGTGGGCCACGTCGGTTTCGTTGGGCAGCAGCTTCAGCGCCGCCTCATAGGCCAGCAGGGCCTGCCCCAGGTCGCCGGACTTCTCGCGGCAGATGGCCAGCACATGCCAGGCCAGGCCGTTGGTCTCGTCCATCTTCAGCGCGTCGAGGGCCCGCTTGCCGCCCAGCGCGAAATCGCCGGCGCGAATGGCCATCAGGGCGGCCTTCAGCTTCTCCAGCGCCTTGCGCTGGGTCTTCACCCCCAGCTTCGGATTGGCCAGCTGGCGCGACAGCTTGCGGATGGCCTCGGGAGAGGCGGAGTCGCCGGCGACCCCCTGGGCGGCGGGGGCGATCCCGTGGATCTGTTCAGGCGACAACTCGACGGCGGACATTCGATGATCCTGCGGTGATGGCCGACCTTGGGCGGGCGGATCACAAGGGATGGTTAACCACGACTCTTTAGCTTGCGTTCGTTCCCGGCTTCCTAACGTCGCCGTGCGCCTGTGAGGAGACGCCCCGAATGCCGCTGAAGCTGTCGCTCAAGCCCGGCGAGAAATTCGTGCTCAACGGAGCCGTCGTCCAGAATGGCGACCGGCGGGGCGTGCTGATCCTGCAGAACAAGGCCAGCGTGCTGCGCGAGAAGGACATCATGCAGCCCGAGGAGGTGAACACGCCGGCGCGGCGCGTCTATTTCCCCGTGATGATGATGTATCTCGACGAGAGCGCGGCGCCGAAGGTCTATGACGAATTCGCCCTGCGGCTGACCGAGTTCATGGGCGCGACGCGCAATCCGCAGGTGCTGGCGGACTGCGTGGCGGCCTCGCGGCACGTGATGTCGCGAGAATACTACAAGGCGCTGATGGCGGCCCGGAAACTGGTGGATTACGAGGAAGGTCTGGCGAATGTCGCTTCAGGCATACAAGACCGCGGCGACGCGGGCTGAAAACCCCCGCGAGATGGAGTATCGGCTGTTCGGGCAGGTGACCCGGGCGCTGATGCACGCCTCGACGGTGGACCCTGGCGACCTCGCCACACGGATCGACGCCCTCGACTGGAACCGCCGCCTGTGGTCGACCCTGGCCACCGACTGCGCCAGCCCCGACAACGCCATGGACAAGGCCCTGCGGGCCCGGATCATCTCGATCAGCCTGTTCGTCAGCAAACATTCGTCGGCCGTCATGCGCGGCGAGGACGATTTCGAGGCCCTGATCGACATCAACAAGATGATCATGCAGGGCCTGGCCGGTCCCGGGGCCGCCGAAGCGGCCTGAGGCCTCAGGGCCCCCAGATCGGCTGGGCCCCGAACCGGTAGCGTAGTGCGACCTGCCCGCCCCAGGACGTGGCCCGTCCCGACATCAGGTCGACCTCGCGCCCGTCGAAGAAGACCTCGTCCCCCGACTGGGGATTGTAGACCGCCCCGACCTCTTCCAGCGTGGTGACATGCGCGCCCAGGCCCAGGGAGAGACGAGGGGAGACCCGATACTCCACGCCCAGCGCCAGGGTTCCGGTGACCCCGAAACCGTCGGCGGACCGCCGCCGTTCGATCACGAAATCCTGGTCCGACAGGGGGCCGAAATTCGCCCGGTTGTGCTCCCGCGAGTCCAGCTCCGACTCCCGGAACAGCCCGCCGACCGATCCCAGGGCGTGCATCTCCCAACGACGCCCGAACCGTTGGCTCAGCAGGAGGCCGATCCCGCCGCCGAAGGCCTGGTCCTCGATGGTCTGCATCCGGTCCTGCTCGACCCGGTAGACGAAGCCGCCCCCCGTGCCTTCGTAGAAATAGGACATGTCGTGCCGCGTCTCGCTGCGCAGATAGTCGACATAGACGAAGGGCCGGACGGGTCCCTGAGAGGGCAGGAAGGCCTTGGCGTACAGGTGCCAGTAGTCCAGCTCCGTGTCGGTGACGTTCTGCGAGCCCCGGTCCCCGACATTGAAGCCCGATGAGCCGGCGGGCGAGAGGGCGTTGAACACGATGCCGGTGTCGATGCCCGTGCCGGCCGGAACCTCGCCCGCCGTCGCGCCGTCGCCCTCGCCGTACTCGAGACCGACCAGGGTGGGATAGAAGCCTGACCACTGGAACGAAGCCTCGACCCCCAGCCGCCGGACCTCGATCTTGTCATCGGTCTCCAGGGCGAACCGCTCGTCAGCGCCGTAGGGACGCTGGAAACCGATCCCGGTCCCGGGAATTTCGATGGCCGCCCAGCCCGCGGTCGCCAGCGCCCAGTCGGCGACATTCGTCGGCCGCGCGGCGGTCCGGGGCGGGCAGGGGACCGGGTAGCGCGGACGCTCGCGATAGAGACGCTCCAGTTCGGCGGCGTCCTGCGCCCGTTTGGCGGCGCTGTCGGCCCAGGCGGCGTCGACGGCCGTCGACCGGCGCTCCTGGGCCTCCGCCTCGTAGGTCCGGGCCAGCCAGCGTTCGCGCGCCGCATTGTAGGCGGCCTGGTCGCAGGCGGCGATGGCGGCGTCCAGATCGCCCAGGAACCGTCCGGACGCGTCGCCGGCGCGATGGTCATGGAAGCGATAGCCCCGCACCGTCACCGAGGGCGGCGGCGGCGGCCGGCCGGCCTCGCCCCCGGACAGCAGGTCGGTCGGCGGCTCGATCTCGTCGAGAATGCTTTCCCCCGGCTCAGGCGGGGGCTCGGTCTGCAGCTGCAGGCTGGGCGGATAGCTCTCCTCCTGCATTGTATAGGTCTGGCAGGCCGCGAGCGGCAGGACGGCGGCGCCGAGCAACAGGATCTTTCGCATGCTTCGCTCCCATCAAGGTCCGCCAAGAGAGGACCGATCGGAGAGCCGGCGCGTCATCGGTTCTGATGACGCTGTTCGTCGAAGGTGCTAGATTTCCGCCAGGCCCTGGCGGCCGGCTCTGTTCGGGGCGACGGAACGATGGGGCGGACCGACGAACTTCTGGACGTGATCGAGGCCATTCACGCCGCGGGGCTCGAGGACGGGCGCTGGCCCGACGCCCTGCGCTCGGTCACCCGGATGGCCGGAGCCTCGGCGGCCTCGCTGGAAACCTATGACTACACGCGGCGCAGCCACCGCATGTGGCACGGCTACGGCAGCGAGCCCGAGATGATCGAGGCCTATCTGTCGTTCCACTCCAGCGACAACGTCTATGCGCCGGACCGGACGCCCGCCCCCGGAACGCGGAAATTCCCGCGGGGCCACGTCCTCGACGTGGCGGGGCTGGGCCGCGAGCCCTTCTACGCCGAATACATCACCTATACGGACCCCCGCTATTTCGCCGCCTGCATCCTCGACAAGGGCAGGGGACCCGAGACCGTCTTCACCCTGACCCGCGACCCGTCCCAGGGTCATATGGAGCGGGCGGACGTTGAACTGTTCGGCCGGCTGATGCAGCACGCCCGGCTGGCGCTCCAGGTCTCCGCCCGGCTCGGCGAGGCGAAGGGGGAAGCCCGCTCCCTGACCCGGATTCTCGACCTCATCGGCGGCGGGGTCGCCCTGCTGGACGGGGCGGGCGGGGTGCTCCACGCCAACGCCGCCCTGACCGGGATGGCGGCCGAGGGCGACGGCCTCCGGCTGGCGAAGGACGGCGTCCGCCTGGCCTCGCAGGACGCCCGCGAGCGTCTCGGCGCGGCGCTCGCAGCGGCCCTGGCGCTGGGGCGCGGCGAGGCCCTGGCGGCTCCGGGGTCGTTCGCCGTCGGCCGGCCATCGGGGGCGCCGCCCTATGTGCTGACCGTCCGGCCGGTGTTCGGCGGCGAGGCGGACGAGGCCCCGGGAGCGGCCGCCGTGCTGTTCGTCCACGATCCGCGGTCGGGACGCGCGGCGGGGACCGAAGGTCTGCGCGCCCTGTTCGACCTGACGCCGGCCGAGGCGAGGCTGGCGGAGGCGCTGATGCGGGGCCTGTCCCCGGTCGATCACGCCCGCGACAGCGGCGTCAGCATCAACACCGCCTATACCCACCTGCGCCGTCTCAAGGACAAGGCCGGCGCGCACCGGCTGCCCGAGCTGATCCATCGGCTGAACGAGGCGACGCCGATGCCGACCTTCTCCGGCGGAGACCCGGCGAGGCCCTGACGCCGGGCCGCCGTCAGCTGGCGCGGCGGATCAGTTCATCGGCCAGGTCGGCCGTCAGATAGCCGTCCGCCAGCCGGCCGGTGGCCATCTGCCAGCGGCGCAGGGCCGCCCGCGTATTGGCCCCGATCACCCCGTCAATTCCCTGGGTGTCGTAGCCCAGGGCGGTCAGGGCCCGCTGGGCGCCGATGCGCTGGTCGCGCGACAGCGGGCCGTCGTCGGGCCAGGTTCCCACCAGCCCCGGCCGCCCCTGCACGCCGTCGGCGGTCAGGCCGATGGCCAGCGCATAGCTGACCGAATTATTGTAGCGCCGGATGACGTAGTGGTTCGGCAGGGCGAGGAAGGCCGGGCCGCGCGCGCCCTGCGGCAGCAGGATCGTCGCCTCCTCGCGGGCCTCGGCGGCGTTGGGCGTCCCGCCGTGAGCCAGGGTCACGCCCTTCGCGGCCCAGTACGACCACGGGTGGCGCGGCCCCTCGGCTTCCGAATAGTCGAAATTCGACGGCAGGCGGACCTCGTAGCCCCAGGCCTGGCCGCGCTTCCAGCCCGCCTGGGCCAGCAGGTTGGCGGCCGAGGCGAGGGCGTCGGCGTCCGAGCCCCAGATATCGACCTTGCCGTCCTCGTTCTGGTCGACGCCGAGGCGCAGATAGTTGTCGGGCATGAACTGGGTCTGGCCCATGGCCCCGGCCCAGCTCCCCTTCAGGCCGGCCCGGTCGCGACGGCCGTCGACGACGATGTCGAGGGCGTCCTTCAGCTGGGCCTCGGCCCAGTCGCGACGACGGCCGTCATAGGCCAGGGTGGCGAGCGAGCGGATCACGTCGAAATCGCCCTGCACCTGGCCGAAGGCGGATTCCTGGGCCCAGACGGCGATCAGGATCTCGGACGGGACGCCGTAGCGCTGGACCACCGACCACGGCACGCGGTCGGTGCGCTGGCGGGCCTGGGCGATCCGGGTCGTGGTGACGGCGTTCTGGATATAGGCCCCGGCGGGACGGCTGAACTCGGGCTGGTTGCGGTCGAGGCGGACGACAGTGGGGTCCGGCGTCAGCCCGGCCAGTTCACGTTCATAGGCCGCCCGGCGGGCCCCGCCGTGACGGGCCAGGAAGCCCTGCTTCCAGCCGTCGAAACCCGCCTGGTCGACGGGAGCCGGCGTCGGGGCCGGCGGCGGCGGGGCCGGCGTCGGATCGGGCTGGACCGGCGCGGGGGCGGGCGACGGCCCGATGGGCGGCGGCTCCGGCAGCATGGGCGCGCAGGCGGCGACGGAGGCGATGAGAATGAGGCGAAGGCTGAAGCGCATGATTTCCAAGCTAGTCTCCCCGGCGTCCGGGGCCTCATAACAAGTCCGCGAGTCGGGCGGATGCTTACAGCGCCCGGGTGGAGAAAGCGTTGCCGTAAGATTCCCCGTTCAGCGTCGTTGACCCTTAATCTAGTTGGCGGAGTAACGGGTCGGGGCGCATAAGGCGGCGCTCTCTGAGACCGATACGGCCTGGTGGCGGAGGGGCTACGCGTCGGGCATGCAAGCCCGAAGACCCTCCGTTCGACCCGGAGGCCGGGCCTCCATTCGGGCATGAACGGCAAGATCCGGCCTCGCCGGACGCCCGTCCCGCCGAATGATCGTTAGGGCCGGCGGCCAACGACAAGGCCGGCCTCGGCACGGCCATCATCCATGCCCTGGCCAACCAGCTGGGGGCCACGATCACCGTCACCGACCTCAAGCCCGGCACCGGCGTCTCGGTGGTGCACAGCAAGCCCCACGGCGCGGTGAAGAAGGCGGACCAACCCGATCTCCGGGCCGTCTGAGGCCTCCTTCGCGACGACGACCCCGGCTGGTTGACGAAGCCGGCGAGCGTCTCTATACGCACCGCTCCGCCGCAGGTCCGCCCCGCGGCTTTTCTGTTTTGCTTTGCCTCAGGACGACGACCATGAAGGTCCGCAGCTCGCTCAAGTCGCTCAAGGGTCGCCACCGCGACTGCAAGGTCGTTCGCCGCAAGGGCGTCGTCTATGTGATCAACAAGACCGACCCGCGCTTCAAGGCGAAGCAGGGCTGATCCTGCGCTCAAGCAGGCCGCGACCGCGTCGCGGCCGGTAGCGCACAAAGGATGGTCTATCCACAGGTCGCGGGCTTTGTCCGCGGCCTTTTTCGTGCCTGATGTTGAGCCGGCCGGGCAGGCATGGTTAGCGTCCGGCCTCTTTCCGTTTCCGCTTTCCAGGAGTCCGCCCGTGGCCGACGACGCTTCCTTCGACGCCAGCCCCGACGTCCTGACCTCGGCGGCCCAGGGCCGCCTGCGCACCGTCATCGAGCGCCTCGAGCGACTTGAAGAGGACAAGGCCGCGGTCATGGCCGACATGAAGGAGGTCTTCGCCGAGGCCAAGGGCGAGGGCTACGACGTCAAGATCCTCCGCAAGGTCATTCGCATCCGCAAGCAGGACAAGGCCAAGCGCCAGGAAGAGGACGCCATCCTCGACCTCTACATGTCCGCCCTCGGCGAGATCTGAGTCCTCCCGATCCGCTCATCCCGGCGAAAGCCGGGACCCAGCCCTGTTCAGCGTGACTCCGGCGTTTCTGGACAAGGCGGCGCGGGTCGGCTTCCCTGCCTCATCACCCAAATCACTGGGTCCCGGCTTTCGCCGGGATGAGCGGGATCATGAAGCGCAAGCCGCCGCCATCGCCCTTTGAAGGGCAACGCAAGGCCGCCCAGCGCGCGGCTCTCAACGCTCTCCGGCGCGCCCGCCGCGCCGCCGACAAGGCCGGGATCGCCCTGTCCGAATGGGAGGGGGAATTCCTCGATTCGGTGTCGGAGCGGGTCAAGACTCACGGCCGCGCCTTCGGCGATCCCGAACTGGGCGCGCCGGGTCAGGCCCTGTCGTCGATGCAGGGCCGCAAGCTCAAGGAAATCGCCGCCAAGGCCAAAGGCGAGGAGCCGAAGCGGCGCTGGGGGCGCAAGGCCCCCAGGCCGTCGGACGACTGATCAGAACAGGATCTTGCGCAGCGACAGACTGATGCTGCGGCCCTCGGGATCGAGGTAGTCCGGCTGATAGTTCAGCGGCGTGTCGCCGGCGCTGCTGGTGACCTCGGTGCGGCTGTCGAACAGATTGTTGACGCCCAGCTGCAGGCGGGCCCCCTTCAGCCAGGAATATCGCTCGACCCAGGACGTCTGGGCGCCGAGGTCGACGAACAGGTTCAGATTGACCGTGGTCCGGCCCGAGAAATTCAGGTCCGGTCCGGTTCCGCCGTCGACGCGGGTGCTGTCGGTCCAGTTGGCGCGGAGGAAGGCGCCCATGCCGTCCTTGAAGACGCCCAGATTGCCCTGGACCTCGTGGCGCGGGCTGCCGCCGCGGCCCGAGGTGGCGGCGCCGTCCAGCAGATCGAGGATCGGCAGGCCGTCGGCGATCAGGATCTCATCCTGCAGCCGGTAGGTATGGTAGAGCGAGATCATGTAGCGGCCCTGACCGGGCTGCATGCCGCCGCCGCGGCCGCCGCCCATGCGGACCATCGGCCCGCCGCCGCCTTCACGACGCCCGCCGCGAGGGCCGTCGCCGCCCGGACCGCTCCGCACGACCACCGGTCCGCCCGCGGGCGGCCGCTGGCCCTCTGCGCCCTCCGGCGCGGGCGGCGTCGGGGTTCCGAACGCCTTGGAGAAGTTGAAGCCGGTGCGGATGTCCTCCCGCTCGGCCCGGGCGAAATTCAGCGGCCGGGCGTCGATCGAGACCAGATTGCCGTCGAGGTCGCGGGTGAAGCGGTCGGGCAGGGCGTCTTCCAGCTCCGAGGTGATGGTCGGGAAGCTGTTGATCGAGTCCTCGGTGGCGTTGCGCGTCCAGGTCGAGCTGATTCTCAGATCCTCGTCCGTGAGCGGCTGCAGGGTGACCCCGGCCTTCCAGACCCGGCGGGTCTCGGCGTCGAGGCCGGGGTTGCCGCCGTCGATCCGGGTGATCTGGACGGTCTCGTTGGTGCGGAAGTCGAACACCGGAACGTTGGGCGTGTCGATCACCGGATTGTTGAGCTGGCTGATGCTCGGCGACCCTTCCTCCTCCGTATAGCTGGCGAGGAAGGACAGCTTCTCGATCGGGGACCAGTTGATCGTGGCGCCGAGGATCGACAGGCCCCCGAAGTCCGACAGGTCCTCGAAGCCGGCGTTGACGCTGACCGACAGGTCGCCGAGCGCGGGCAGGACCTCGGCGCGGCGGCTGGCGATGGGGAAGTTCAGGCTGGTCAGGCCGCTGATGCGATCGCGCGACTGCTTGCGATCGGTGGTCACGCCGCCGCGGGTGCTGGTGGATTCCAGGGACAGGGTGTCGGCGCCGACCTTGAAGGTCGAGGACACGCCGCCGGCGGGGAGGTCCCAGAGGTCGCCGGTCAGCACGAACTCGGTGTCGAGCCGCTGCGACACCGAGCGGGCGGTGTCGTTGGAGATGCGCGTGAAATCGGCGGGGGCGAGCGCCCCGAACGGATTGGCGGCGGGGTCGCCGGCGGTGAGCCGCGCCTGGAAGGGGTCGGCGCCGTAGCCGCGGCCGGTGACGGTGTCGGTCTCGACGCGGGTGAACTCGCCGTTCAGGGTCCAGCGCCAGTCCTCGCCGAGGAAGCCGTCCAGCAGGACGCCGACCTCGCCGTTCAGGGTGTCGGTCTGGCGCCCCAGGGACGCGGCGTCGTCCAGGTAGCGGAAGACCCGGACGTCATCGGCGAACGGCGAGAAGGGATTGCCGTCGGGCAGGGTCAGGGTCACGCCCGGCAGGCCGTTGAAGCCGCGGCTGCTCTCGTCCTGGAGGCTGGCGCTGACCGTCATCGCCGTGTCGCCGTTGAGGTCGGTCTTGTAGGTCCCGCTGGCCGAGGTGCTTTCAGTGGCCGACATCAGGGTTCGGTAGGCCCCCAGATCGCCGGTGCGCGCATCGCCATAGGCCGCCGCGAAGTCCCCAAGGGCGTAGCCGGCGGTCGGGACCGGGGCCACGGTGGCGATTTCGCCCACCAGTCCCGACAGCCCCGGATCGATCTCGTCGCCGTAAATCGGGGCGGAGATGTTGCCGATCAGGTCGAACGGCGAGGAACCGGGGTCGCGGGTCAGGTCGCGCTCGCTCTCGAACAGCGGCGTGGCGCGCTCGTGCTCCAGCTCCATCGACCAGCGCTGCGGGCCGGAGATGCGCAGGATGTTGGCGTCGAGCTCGGTGACGGTGCGGCCCCCGGCGGTCGGAACCCGGCCCTCGACCTGGGTCGTGACCGAGCGGAAATTGTCCTTGAGCACGAAATTCACCACCCGCTGGTCGGCGCGGTAGCCGTATTCGAGCGCGACCTCCTCGGGGAGGATGTCGACCCGTTCGATGGCCTCGGGCGGAAGGCCCTGGATCTCGCGGAAGCCCGAGATGCGCCGGCCGTTGACCAGCATCACCGGCTGGCCGCCGGAGCCGCGCGAACTGCGGGTCACCGGCTCGAGATAGGTCAGCAGCTCCGAAATGCTGGAGGCGCCATAGGCCTGGATTTCCTCGGCGCTGAGGGTCAGGTCGGGCGGGATGTCGCTGTCGACGCTGCCGCGCGGACGCGCGCTGGAGACATTGACCGTGCCCAGGTCGACGGCGTCCGCCGCGTCTTCCGTGGCGGTCGGGGCGGCGGGCTCCTGCGGGGGCTGCGGGACCGGCTGCTCCTGCTGCGGCTGCGCGGGCGGCTCCTGCCGCTGAGCCGGCGCGGCCGGCGTCGGCGCAGTCTGGATCGCGCCGGCCATCAGGCCGGACAGGGCGGTGGTCACGAGGAGCATACGGCGTTCCGGAACGGGAGGGACAACGGCGTTGAACGTGCCGCCCCGGCGTTTCCGTCGTGTTTCAACGACGAAACCGGAAGTTGCGGCCCAATTCGTGTCGCACGGCTTCGACGGCCGGCTTCAATGAACTTTCGTTCAGGTTGGCGGCTTTCCCGGGGCGGGCCACGGAAAGACTCAGCCCGCCTCCTTCAGCACGCCTTCCAGACCCTGTTCGCGGACCTTTCGGTACAGGGTCGAGCGGCCGATGCCGAGCCGACGGGCGATCTCGGACATGTGGCCGGCATAGACCTCGATGGCGTGCTGGATCAGGTCGCGTTCGATCTCCTCAAGGGTGCGCAGGTGTCCGCGCTCGTCGAGAATGCGGATGGGGGTATCGGGCAGGGGCGGCAGGTCGACGGCGGACGGCCCGGATGCGGACTCCATGGCCGCGGGGTCGCCCTCGCCATGCTCCATGGGCAGGAAGGGCGCGGCGACGCCCGAGATGGCCGGGAAGTCGTGCGGCTGCAGGAAGGGCGAGTCCGACAGCACGATGGCCCGATAGACGGCGTTCTCCAGCTGGCGGACGTTGCCCGGCCAGTCGAAGGCGGACAGCAGGGCCAGGGTCTCGGCCGCGCAGCCGGCCACGCGCTTGCCCTCCTCGACGTTGAAGCGGGCCACGAAATGCTCGACCAGGGCCGGAATGTCCTCGCGCCGGTCGCGCAGGGCCGGGGCCTCGATCGGGAAGACGTTGAGCCGGTAGAACAGGTCCTCGCGGAACCGGCCGTCGCGCACCTGTTCGGCCAGGTCGCGATTGGTGGCCGAGACGATGCGGACGTCGACCTTGACCGAGCGCTTGGAGCCGACCGGATCGATCTCGCCCTCCTGCAGGGCGCGCAGCAGCTTGACCTGCATGTCCAGCGGCAGCTCGCCGATCTCGTCCAGGAACAGGGTGCCGCCGTTGGCCTCGGCGAACTTGCCCAGATGCTTGTCGCTGGCCCCGGTGAAACTGCCCTTCTCGTGGCCGAACAGGATCGACTCGACCAGATTGACGGGCAGGGCCCCGCAGTTGACGGCCACGAAGGGCTTGCCGCCGCGGTCCGAGGCGCCGTGCAGGGCGCGGGCGATGACTTCCTTGCCGACGCCGCTCTCGCCGGTGATCAGCACCGGGATGGAGGATTTGGCCGCGCGCAGGCCCAGCGAGCGGACCATCCGCATCGGCGCGCTCTGTCCGACCAGATCGTCGAACGAGGTGCGGCCGGTGACATGTTTCTTCAACCGCCCGACCTCGGCGGTCAGCTGGGTCAGCTGCAGGGCGTTGCGCACCCCGACCAGCAGGCGTTCGGCCGAGACCGGCTTGACGAAGAAGTCCTGGGCCCCGGCCTGCATGGCCTTGACCACGGCGTCGACCCCGCCCGAGGCGGTCAGGACGATCACCGGCGTGGTCACGCCGGCGGTGCGGATCTCGGCCAGCGCCTCCATGCCGCTCATGCCCGGCATGACCATGTCCAGCAGCACCACGTCGGCGCCGCCGCCCCTGGTCAGGCGGTCGATGGCCTCGCCGCCGGATTCGGCGTGGACCACGGCATAGCCCTCGCGCTCCAGCACCGCCTGCGCCAGGCGGCGCTGGGTGGGATCGTCGTCGACCACGAGTACGGTCCGGCTCATGTCAGCTCGCCCTTCATCATCACGTCGGAGGCCGGTCCTCGTTGTCGCGGGACTGGCTCATTCCGGGACGTTTCTACCCCGCACAAGGTGAAGATCGGGTTGTGCGGGGTGGTGAGCGCAGGGTTAACGGGCGGCGGCCGCCGCCTCCGGGGGGCAGTCGCGATCAAGGTCGATCGGCCCGGTGCGGACGCCCTGGACTTCCAGCTCCGGCCAGACAGGGTCGACGGGCCGCAGGTCGCCCTTGCGCAGGACCTCGCGCATGTCGGGCCGGGTCGAGCCCGGCCCGTAGCATCGGGGGGCGGTCCACTGGCCGGCTTTCGACCAGGTCCCGGACGCCTCGCGGGTCCACAGCTGGATGGCCCAGTTGTTCGCGACGAGAACCTCGGGCGAACCGTCGCCGTTCATGTCCCGCACGCTCGCCACACAGGTCCCCGCCGCACGGCATTCGGCCCGCTCGTCGGTCGGCGGCACAGCCCCGGCGAACCCCTCCGGCAGCGTCGCGCCGGAGGGGGCGACCTCATAAACCGGTGTCCGGTTCGGCGATCCGACGTCGGTGTCGTCCCAGCGGTTCTCGACGGCCATGACATTCCGGGCGCTGCGCGCGATCACCGGGTCGGACGAGCGGGTCAGCCGCGCCAGCGCCGCCTCGCCGGCCTTGCCGCTCTGGAAGCGCAGGAAGCGGTAGTCGAACTGATCCGGCTTCACCGCCCCGCGCTCCAGCCGCGCCACCTGATCGGCGACCGACAGGCGGGCCGGGTCGGCGATCGGGCTGAACAGGGCCAGGATGACGGCGACCTCCAGCACGGCGGTGGCGATATTGGTCCGCTCCAGCGGCCGCATCCAGCCGGCGCCCTTGCGCCAGAAGGGACTGAGGGCGGCCCATCCGTATCCCGCGGCGTAGCCCGCCCCGATCAGGGCGCAGGCTGTGGCGATGATCCGGTCCGGCGTCAGGCCGTACTGGCCGATGCGCAGGGCCAGACCCCAGAAGGCGATCACCACCAGCGGCGTCAGCAGCACCGAGGCGACGCGCACCGCCGCCCGCAGCACCGCCGGCGGCAGATTGTCGGCCCTCCCGTCCTGATAGGCGGTGTTGATGAGGATGATCAGGGCCGCCGCCGCCGACAGCACCAGCGCCGTGGCGCTGCCCGTCTCCCACAGACCCTGCAGGCCGGTGAAGGGCAGGGCGGCGAGGAAGCCGGCGGCCAGCACCGTCATCAACAGCAGCAGCCAGGACAGCAGCATCAGCACGACGCTGCGCACCCCCCGGATCAGGCCGTCGCGCACATCGGTCAGGTGAACGGCGGTGGCGAACACCAGCGTGGTGATGGGGATGGAGAACCATTCCTTGCCGAGGAGATTGGACAGGAAGTCCAGTCCGATGACCTTGAACAGGGCCGCGCCGAGGAACAGCAGCAGCCAGAACGCGCCGGTGAAGCCGATGGACAGGGCCAGCTGCACCCCCGCCTTCCACGCGGTGTCGAAATAGGTCGGGAAGTCCGCGATCCACCGGCGCTCCATGTCGGCGGGCAGGACAAGGTGGTGGCCGATGAACAGGGCCGTGGCCGCGAACAGCGGCATCGGCCACGGCAGGAAGGGCGGGTAGCGGCCGGGGCCGTATTCGCTCGACCCCTGACCGGCCACGCCGTGCCAGCCCAGCAGGGCGAGGAACGCCGTCGCGCCGAGCACCCAGAGGAGCAGCGTCCGCGGTCGCATCCGGCCGGCGCCGGCCAGCACCAGGACGGGGACCATGAAGAGAATCAGCGCCAGCGGGCCGAAAAGCTCGGGCACGGTGGCGGGCCAGGTCGCGGAGGGCGGCTCGACGGGAGGCGACTGATGCGTCGCCAGCAGCGCTTCGGCGGACTGTTGCAGCATGAGCGGCTCGGCCGATTGATACAGCCACCACAGCGCCGCCCCCTGGGCCAGGCCGATGCCGAGCCGCGCCCCGACCAGCAGGGGCGAAGCGGTGCGGCCGAGGCTGTCGCGGCCGGTGGCTTCCGTGGCGTCTGTCATGCGATCCTCCCCGATCGGCGCCATGTGACCCCGTTTCCGGTTCCCTGCCTAGGCCTGACCGCTTGAGTTCCCGCCGGTTCCGTGTATAGAGCGCGCCTTCTCCGTCGCAGCTTCGGCCGCGGCGGTCCTGTCCGAGAACTTCGGGGCGTGGGGGTCACCCAGGCCGTAAATGTCAGAGAGCCCTCTGACGCCGTGGGGAGATGGGGATGCAGACGACCGCCGTCACCCGTTTTCCGGGGGCACGGGGTTCGAGCTTCCTTCGGACATTACGACCGGCCTGAACGCATCGCGGCGACGCGGCGCGCTTTGGCCAATCCGTCGTCGGGAATAAGCCCGGCGGCGAATACCAGACTGGAGACCGCAATGGACCGCGCTCAAAAAGCCGAGTCGATCGAGACGCTCAAGGGCGTCTTCGCCGACGCGGGCGCCGTGGTCGTGACCCACAACCTGGGTCTGACCGTTGCGGACATGGAAGACCTGCGTGGTCGTCTTCGTAAAGAAGGCGGCACGTTCAAGGTGGTCAAGAACCGCCTGGCGCTCAAGGCGCTCGAAGCCGACGAAGGCAGCGAATACCACGGCCTGTTCAAGGGGCCCGTGGGCATCGCCTACGCCGACGACGCGGTGACGGCCGCCAAGATCACCGCCGAATACGCCAAGGCGAATGACAAGTTCATCGTCCTGGGCGGCTTCATGGGTGAAAAGGTTCTGGACGCGAAGGGCGTGGAGACTCTCTCCAAACTGCCGTCGCTGGATCAGATCCGCGCCTCGCTGCTCGGCCTGCTCAACGCTCCCGCGACCAAGATCGCCGGCGTCGTGCAAGCCCCGGCGTCCCAACTGGCCCGCGTGTTCAGCGCGTACGCCGCCAAGGACGCCGCGTAAGCGGACCCGCCTCTTTCATCTCTGCAAACTCTCTACTGAAACCCAATCCTCCGAAGGAACCTACCCATGGCCGATCTCGCCAAAATCGTTGAAGACCTGTCGAAACTGACCGTTCTGGAAGCCGCCGAACTGTCCAAGCTGCTGGAAGAGAAGTGGGGCGTCAGCGCCGCTGCTCCGGTCGCCATGGCCATGCCGGCCGGCGGTGGCGCCGGTGGCGCTCCGGCCGAAGCCGCTGAAGAGCAGACCGAGTTCACCGTCGTCCTGCTGGACGGTGGCGACAAGAAGATCAACGTCATCAAGGAAGTCCGCGGCGTCCGTTCGGACCTCGGCCTGAAGGAAGCCAAGGACCTGGTCGAAGGCGCTCCGCAGAACGTCGTCGAGAACGTCTCCAAGCAGAACGCCGACGAAGTCGCCAAGAAGCTGACGGAAGCCGGCGCCAAGGTGCAGATCAAGTAAGAACGGACCGTCCCTCGGGACAGTTCTGGAACGGGCCGGGGAGCGATCCCCGGCCCGTTTTGCTTGCGCGCGGCATGGACAGCCGCCGCTGGTTGTGGCCCCCTGCGCCCGCAAAGGGAGGGGTTCCTGTGAATTCGAACATCGTTGTCGTCGCGCTGGCCGCGGCGCTGGGACTGGCCGCATGCGGCGACATCGGGACCGGCCGGGAGCTGCCGCTGCCGCCCGGGCCGCCCGTCCCGCCGTCTCCGGACCTGCCGATGACCGCCGCCAAGGCGCGGCTGATCATGGGCACGCTGTCCAACACCTGCATGGAGCTGGCCACGCTCAAATACGACATCCACGCCTGCGAGCTGAAACAGGGCAAGCCGGCCGACGAAGAGGCGCTGCGCACCGAACTGCGCGACCTGCGCTGGAACCTGCAGAAACTGACCCCGGACGAGGCCTCGGCCCAGTGCGCCGCGCAGACCAACGAACTGCGCAAGACGCCCAGGCCGCGGGCCTGCTGGTAGGCCCTATCGCCGGCGCGGCGCGAAGATGTCGGCCAGGCGGTCGCGGGTTCCGGGGATGCGGACCAGGCGCGGATAGCGCAGGCCGCCGTGGTAGTTGAAGCTCAGGGTGCGGAACTCGTCGCCACGCTTCACCACCAGCATGATCGGCTCGCTTCCGCCCTTCGCCGCGGTCACCGCCTCGCGCAGGACCTCGGCCGAGGCCGTGCGGTCGCCGACGGCGACCAGCTCCCAGCCCGCGCCCAGCCCCTGCTCGAAGGCCGGGCCGCCCCAGCGCACGCCGGTGATGCGATTGCCCGAGCCGAGGGTGAAGCCCAGCGAATACTGGAAGTCGCCGCCCCAGCCGCCCATCATCCGTTTCTCCAGCGGGGTCAGATCGTCGACATAGGTCAGGCGCCAGCCGGCCCGCTCGATCCCGTCCAGCGGCGCCTCGGCCCCGGGCCCGACGGCGTCCAGCCGGGTGCGCAGGAAGGTCGCCCAGTCATGGGGGTGGACCGCGTTCAGGTGTTCGACCACGTCCTCGAAGGTGTAGGGCCGCGCTTCCCAGACGCCGTCCTCGACGCCGTAGAAGGCCCGGGCGAAGTCATCCAGCGACTTCCGCTCGCGCGTGCCCTCGCGGATCAGGGTGTCGGCGTCCAGCCAGATCAGCAGGGCCTCGCGATAGTAGTCGCCGGTGCCGCGCATCCAGGACGGCCACGGGTTCGAGGTCCGGTAGCCGAGCAGGTTGTGATTGTTGGTGTCCTGCAGCGCCCGCCACTGGCGTCCGGGCTGCTGGTCGTAGAAGCCGGCCACCTCGGCGAGGTTGATCAGGGCCTCCTCGACCGTCCCCAGACCCGAACGGGGCGTCAGGACATCGCCCCAGTACTCGGTCTGCCCCTCATAGACCCACATCAGGCTGTTTTGGGTCGGGACGTTGAAATTGGGCACGTATTCGTCGGACGGCCGGCGGAATTTGCCGTTCCAGCTGTGCACATATTCGTGCGGCAGCAGGCCCCGCGAGCCATAGGCGGGGGTGGCCGTGCTGAAGAAGTTCGGGGCGGCGGTGTTCTCCGACGACCGGTGGTGCTCCAGCCCGATGCCGCCCAGCTTCGAGGTCAGGCCGAGCAGGAATTCGTAGCGGTCGAAATGGCGGGCGCCGAACAGATAGTCGGCCTGGTCGACCAGCTCTTCGTATCTGGCGATCCATTCGGGCGTCGCGTTGATCGAGGCGGCGGTGTCGCCGACCAGGTTCAGATGGACCGGCGAGCGGCCGCCGGGATCGATGTCGATGCGGCGGTAGTGCTTGCCCGCGAACATCGGGCTGTCGGCCAGATGCTCCAGCGAGATCGGGGCGAAGGTCGCGACATTCCCCTCGCGCGACGCCGTGTCGAGGGCGACGCCGTAGTTCCAGCCCTCGGGCAGCACCACCGACGGCGCGAAGGTGATCCGGCTGTGGTTGTAGCCGGCCGGATAGAGCAGGGCCTTCTCCCACTGCAGATTGACGATCTCCTCGGTCATGACCACGCGCCAGGTCGAATTGTCCGGCTGGGTCAGCCATTCGAAATCGACCTCGATGGTCTGGACGCCGGCGGGGATGTCGAGGTGGAAGGCGTAGGGATCGACCGTGTCGCGCACCCATTCGATGCGCCGGCCGTTGCCGGTCACGGTCAGGCCGGAGACCAGCTGGATCGGGCCGGTGGCGGCGTGGTTGCCCGGAATGAATTTCGGATACTGCAGCACCAGCGGACCGGCGCTGACCGGCACGGTCTGGCGCACCCGGATGACCTTGTGTTCGAGGTCGGTCAGGTCGACGCGGATGCCGATGGTTCCGGGATAGTCGCGATCCTGCGGCGCCGGGATCGGCGGCGGCGCATAGGGCAGGCTGGTCGGGGCCGGCAGCGGGGTCTGCGCCTGCGAGCCCGGAACCTGGGCCAGGGCGGACGCCGATACGGAGGCGAGGAGCAGGGCGAGGGCGGCGGATTTCAGCATGGTCGTTCCTCGCGATCAGCGGCGGCGCGGGGCGAGGATGTCGCCCAGACGGTCGGGCGTCCCCTCGATCCGCTCGAGGTGCGGATAGCGGAGGCCGTCGTGGTAGTCGAAGCGGATGGTGCGGAACCGCTCGCCGTTCTTCACCATCATCTCGATCGGCGTCGCATTGCCCTTCGAGGCGGTGATGGCTTCGGAGATGACGGTCGGGCTGGCGGCGCGGCCGTTGACGGCCACCACCTCCCAGCCTGAGGTCAGCCCGGCCTCGAACGCCGGCGATCCCCAGCGAACCGTGGTGATCCGGTTCGAGGCGTTGGTCATGATGCCCAGCGAATACTGGAAGTCGTTGCGGCCCAGCTCGTCGTACAGCGCCTTGTGATAGGCGTTCATGGCCTCGCGCCAGACCAGCCGGTAGCCGCCGCGCTCGATGCCGCCCAGCGGCGGGGCCGCGTCCGGACCGACGGCGTCCAGCCGGGTGCGCAGGAACTCGGCCCAGTCGTTCGCCGCCACCCCGTCCAGCGTCGCGGTGATGTCAGCGAAGGTGTAGGGCCGCGGGTCCCAGTCGCCGTCGTCGATGCCGAAGAAGGCCCGGGCGAAGTCGTCCAGCGACTTGCGCCCGCCGGTCCGCTCGCGGATCCAGGTGTCGGCGTCCAGCCAGATCAGCGCGCCTTCCGAATAGTAGTCCTCGCTTCGCTGATAGCTGCCCCACGGCTGCGGGCGACGCTGGGCGATGATGGGATCGTTGGTGGTGTCCTGCATGGCGCGCCACTCGCGGCCCGGCATGGTCCCGTAGTTGGCGGCGGTCATGGCGAACCAGTCCAGCGCCTGCTGTTTGCTGGACAGCCCCGCGCGCGCCGTCAGCACCTGCCCCCAGTACTGGGTCTGGCCCTCGTAGACCCACAGCAGGGAGTTCTGCAGCGGTTCGTTCAGCGTCGGCGTCAACTGGTCGGCCGGCCGGCGCCATTTGCCGTTCCACGAGTGGACGTATTCGTGGCCCAGCAGGTCGCGGTCGGCCAGGGTCGTGGTCGGGGCGGTGAAATAGTCGGTGTCGACGCTGTTCTCGGACGACCGGTGATGCTCCAGCCCGATGCCGCCCAGCTTGTCGCTGACGGCCAGCAGGAAGTCGTAGTGGTCGAAGTGGCGCGCGCCGAACAGCCGGTCGGCCTGGTCGACCAGGTCGCGGTGCAGCTCGATGTGGGGGTCGGTGGCGGCCAGCATCGACGCCTCGTCGGCGACCACGTTCAGCCGCACCGGCGAGCGGCCGCCCGGATCGAGGTCGATCTGACGATAGTGTTCGCCCGCGAACACCGGGCTGTCGGCGAAATGCTCGAGGCTGATCGGCGCGAAGGTCGCGAGACCGTTCTGGAAGCTCTCGGTCTCCAGCGCGGTGCCGTATCGCCAGCCGGCGGGCAGGCGCAGGGTCGGGCGGAAGGTGATCTGGCTGGAATAATAGCCCGCCGGATAGAGCAGGGCCTTCTCCCACTGGATGTTCAGCATGTCGTCGGTGATGACGACCCGTCCCTGCGACCCGTCGATCGGGGTCAGCCACTTGAACGAGGCCTCGATGGAGGTCGCGCCGGCCGGAACCTCGACCTGGAAGCCGTTGGTGTGGACGGTGTGGCGCACCCAGCGCAGCGGCTGGCCGTTGGCGGTGATCCTCAGATCGGCGATGTCGTCGACCGGGCCGACCGGGCCGTGGTTGCCGGGGATCCATTCGGGATAGAGCAGGATCATCGGCCCCGGTCCCGTGACCGGGATCGTCTGCTTCACCGACACGATGCGGCGGTCGAGGTCGGTGGCGTCCATGTCCAGCGAGATCACGCCGGGGTAGGGGGCGTCGCGCGGGGCGGGGATCGGGACCAGGGCCCGATCCAGCGCCGGCGTCCCGACCTGGGCCAGGGCGGGGGCCGACCCGAACAGCAGCGCGGCGGCGCAGGCGGAGGCCAGCAGGCGGACGGGACGCATCATCGGAAAGCTCTCGGTCAATGAGGTTCGACGGCAAGCTAGAGCGCCGCGCCGGGTCGCCGGATTAAATCCCTGTCATGTTCGCGGTTCCCGGGCCGCGGATCCGGCCCGTCTTCCTGCGCATCTGTTCGAGTCGCATCTGTCCCTGTCACGTCCCCGTCTGTCCCGCCTTTGTCCCCCCGACGAGGACAAAACCGGCGGGGACAAACCGGTCACGCCGCCGGCTTCACGTCCAGCAGCTCGACCGTGAACAGCAGGGTCGAATTGGGCGGCAGCTCGTCGCCGCCGACCCAGCGCTCGCCGTAGCCCAGCGCGGCCGGGATGACGAACTCGAACTTTTCGCCCTCGCGCATCAGGCCGACGCCCTCGGTCCAGCCCTTGATCACGCGGTTGAGCGGAAACTCCGCCGGCTCGTTGCGGGCGTAGCTGCTGTCGAACTCGCGCCCGTCGACGAAGGTCCCGCGGTAGTGGACCTTGACCGTATCGGTCGAGGCGGGCTGGCGGCCGGAAGGGTTGGCGGGGCCGACGCGGCGGTACTGCAGGCCCGACGCCGTGGTGGTCCAGCCGCCGCGCGCGGCGTTCCAGGTCAGATAGGCGGCGTTGCCGGCGTCCCAGTTGGCCTGGGTCGAAGACCCCGAGAAATCATAGGGATTCGGCCCCGCCGAGGCGCAGGCGGACAGGGCGAGGGCGGCGGCGGCCGCAAGGGCGATGCGAGTCATGCGGCGACGCTATTTTCCCTGCCGTTGCAAAGCAATGGGCTGGCGGGGCGGGCGTCGCGACCGCCCCTTTGAGCGCGTCGCGGAAAAAGCATGCGGACGGTCTTTATTTCGCCGTCAAAGCGAGTATATCACCCGGTTCCGCTAACTCCGTGAGAGATACGCGCGAAAGCGCCGAGGCCCGGTTTGTCGCCCTCCGACCGGTGCGAAGGCGCGCTCCTCCCCAAGGGAGCCCTACATTTCAGGCGTCCTGGGACCGCAAGGCCCGAGGGTGGACGCCGAAACCGATGGTCACGGGTCGCCGGAATGGCGGAGCCGTGGCTGCTGCATTGAGCGCGGGCTGCCCGGCCCGCCGCATTGGGAAGATAGAATGGCCAAGTCCAAAGCCGAACTCGCCGTCGTCAACGGCCAGTTCGCCCACGCCACGACCTTTACCGGCAAGAAGCGCATCCGCCACTCGTTCGGCCGGATCCCGGAAGCGGTCCAGATGCCGAACCTGATCGAGGTTCAGCGCGCCTCCTACGAGCAGTTCCTGCAGCGCGAAGTGCGCTCGGGACCGCGCAAGGACCAGGGCATCGAGGCGGTCTTCAAGTCGGTCTTCCCGATCAAGGACTTCAACGAACGCGCCATCCTGGAATACGTCTCCTACGAGTTCGAGGACCCGAAATACGACGTCGAGGAATGCATCCAGCGCGACATGACCTATGCCGCGCCGCTGAAGGTCAAGCTGCGCCTGATCGTCTTTGAATCCGACGAGGAGACCGGCGCGCGCTCGGTCAAGGATATCAAGGAGCAGGATGTCTACATGGGCGATATCCCGCTCATGACCGACAAGGGCACCTTCATCGTCAACGGGACCGAGCGGGTGATCGTGTCCCAGATGCACCGTTCGCCGGGCGTCTTCTTCGACCACGACAAGGGCAAGACGCACAGTTCGGGCAAGCTGCTGTTCGCCGCCCGGGTGATCCCGTACCGCGGTTCGTGGCTCGACTTCGAGTTCGACGCCAAGGACATCGTCTACGTCCGCATCGACCGCCGCCGGAAGCTGCCGGCCTCGACCTTCCTGATGGGTCTGGGCATGGACGGCGAGGAAATCCTCAAGACCTTCTACGAGACCGTGCCCTACGAGAAGCGCGGCGAAGGCTGGGTCACGCCCTACAAGCCCGAGCGCTGGCGCGGGGTGAAGCCCGAGTTCGACCTCGTCGACGCCGACACCGGTGAAGTCGTCGCCGCCGCCGGGACCAAGATCAGCGCCCGCCAGGCCAAGAAGCTGGGCGACACGACCACCTCGCTGTCGCTGGCCGCCGACGCCCTGCTGGGCAAATATCTGGCCGCCGACGCCGTCAACTACGAGACCGGCGAGATTTACGCCGAGGCCGGCGACGAGCTGGACCAGCCGACCATCGAACTGCTGGAAAGCCACGGCTTCACCACCATCGACGTGCTGGACATCGACCACGTCACGGTCGGCGCCTACATGCGCAACACCCTGCGCATCGACAAGAACACCGGCCGCGAGGACGCGCTGTTCGACGTCTATCGCGTCATGCGTCCGGGCGAGCCGCCGACCCCGGAAGCCGCCGAGGCCATGTTCAACTCCCTGTTCTTCGACAGCGAGCGCTACGACCTGTCGGCCGTCGGCCGGGTGAAGATGAACATGCGTCTGGAAACCCCGGACGTGTCGGACGAAATCCGCGTGCTGCGCAAGGACGACGTCCTTCGCGTGCTGCAGATCCTCGTCGGCCTGAAGGACGGCCAGGGCGAGATCGACGACATCGACAACCTCGGCAACCGCCGGGTCCGTTCGGTCGGCGAGCTGCTGGAGAACCAGTACCGCGTCGGCCTGCTGCGGATGGAGCGCGCCATCAAGGAGCGCATGTCCTCGGTCGATATCGACACGGTGATGCCGCACGACCTGATCAACGCCAAGCCGGCCGCCGCGGCCGTGCGCGAGTTCTTCGGTTCGTCGCAGCTGTCCCAGTTCATGGACCAGACCAACCCGCTCAGCGAGATCACCCACAAGCGCCGCCTGTCGGCGCTTGGACCGGGCGGTCTGACGCGCGAGCGCGCCGGCTTCGAAGTCCGGGACGTGCACCCGACCCACTACGGCCGCATCTGCCCGATCGAAACGCCGGAAGGCCCGAACATCGGCCTGATCAACTCGCTGGCCACCCACGCCCGGGTCAACAAATACGGCTTCATCGAGAGCCCCTACCGTCGCGTGAAGGACGGCAAGGCCACGGACGAGGTGGTCTACATCTCGGCCATGGAAGAGGCGAAATACACCATCGCCCAGGCCAACATCGAACTGAAGGACGGCGAGATCGTCGAGGATCTGGTCCCCGGCCGGATCAACGGCGACTCCCAACTGCTGACCAAGGCCGACGTCGACATGATGGACGTGTCGCCGAAGCAGGTCGTATCGGTCGCCGCCGCCCTGATCCCCTTCCTGGAAAACGACGACGCCAACCGGGCCCTGATGGGCGCGAACATGCAGCGTCAGGCCGTGCCGCTGGTCCAGTCGGACGCCCCGCTGGTCGGCACCGGCATGGAGGCGGTCGTGGCCGTGGACTCCGGCGCCGTCGTGGTCGCCCGTCGTGACGGCGTCGTCGAACAGATCGACGGCACCCGCATCGTCGTACGCGCCACCAACGAGCTCGACGCCGGCCGTTCGGGCGTCGACATCTACCGCCTGTCGAAGTTCCAGCGTTCGAACCAGTCGACCTGCATCAACCAGCGCCCGATCGTGCGCGTGGGTGATGAGGTGAAGGTCGGCGACGTGATCGCCGACGGCCCGTCGACGGACCTGGGCGAACTGGCCCTGGGCCGCAACGCCCTCGTCGCCTTCATGCCCTGGAACGGCTACAACTTCGAAGACTCGATCCTGATCTCCGAGCGCATCGTGCGCGACGACGTCTTCACCTCGATCCACATCGAGGAGTTCGAGGTCATGGCCCGCGACACCAAGCTGGGACCGGAAGAGATCACCCGCGACATCCCGAACGTCGGCGAGGAAGCCCTGCGCAACCTCGACGAGGCCGGCATCGTGGCGATCGGCGCCGAGGTCCAGCCGGGCGACATCCTGTGCGGCAAGGTCACGCCGAAGGGCGAAAGCCCGATGACGCCGGAAGAGAAGCTGCTGCGCGCCATCTTCGGCGAGAAGGCTTCGGACGTCCGCGACACCAGCCTGCGTCTGCCCCCGGGCGTCGCCGGCACCATCGTCGACGTGCGCGTCTTCAACCGCCACGGCGTTGACAAGGACGAGCGCGCGGTCGCCATCGAACGCGCCGAAATCGAACGCCTCGGCAAGGACCGCGACGACGAGCTCAAGATCCTCGAGCGCAACGTCTACGGCCGCCTGAAGCCGCTGCTGATCGGCAAGAACGCCACCTCGGGTCCGAAGGGCCTGGGCCGCGGCGCCGTCACCGAAGAGAAGCTGGGCGAGCTGTCGCGCGGCCTGTGGTGGCAGATCGCCCTCGACGACGAGAAGGCGATGGGCGAGCTCGAGGCCATGAAGAAGCAGTTCGAGGACGCCCGCAAGGCGCTCGACCGCCGCTTCGAGGACAAGGTCGAGAAGCTGCAGCGCGGCGACGAACTGCCCCCGGGCGTGATGAAGATGGTCAAGGTCTTCGTGGCCGTGAAGCGCAAGCTTCAACCCGGCGACAAGATGGCCGGCCGTCACGGCAACAAGGGCGTCATCTCCAAGATCCTCCCGATCGAGGACATGCCGCACCTCGAGGACGGCACCGCCGTGGATATCGTTCTGAACCCGCTGGGCGTGCCTTCGCGCATGAACATCGGCCAGATCTTCGAAACCCACCTCGGCTGGGCCGCGGCCGGTCTCGGCAAGCAGATCCAGGGCCTGCTGGAAGCCTGGCAACAGGGCGGACAGAAGAAGGCGCTGGTCGACCACCTGACCTCGATCTACGGCAAGGACACCCCCCTGCCGGAGTCTGAAGAGGACCTGGTCGAGCTGGCCCGGAACCTGTCGAAGGGCGTGCCCTTCGCCACGCCGGTCTTCGATGGCGCGCACATCAACGACATCGAGGACCTGCTGGAGAAGGCGGGCCTGGACCGCACCGGCCAGTCGATCGTCTATGACGGCCAGACCGGCGAGCAGTTCAAGCGCCCGGTCACCGTCGGCTACATCTACATGCTGAAGCTGCACCACCTGGTGGACGACAAGATCCACGCCCGCTCGATCGGCCCGTACTCGCTGGTCACCCAGCAGCCGCTGGGCGGCAAGGCGCAGTTCGGCGGACAGCGCTTCGGCGAGATGGAGGTGTGGGCGCTCGAGGCTTACGGCGCGGCCTACACCCTGCAGGAGATGCTGACGGTGAAGTCCGACGACGTGGCCGGCCGGACCAAGGTCTACGAGGCCATCGTCCGCGGCGACGACAGCTTCGAGGCGGGCATTCCCGAGAGCTTCAACGTGCTCGTCAAGGAAATGCGCTCGCTGGGCCTGAATGTGGAGCTGGAGAACAGCTGACCGACCGGATGATCCCTCCTCGCGCAAGCGGGGAGGGACGGTCTCCCGCTTTCTCCCTCAATGAATTTTCGCGGCCCCGCCGCAGAAGGAACTCAAGATGAACCAGGAAGTCCTGAACATCTTCAACCCGGTCCCGGTCACCCCGACCTTCGACCAGATCAAGATCGCCCTGGCCTCGCCGGAGAAGATCCGCTCGTGGTCGTTCGGCGAGATCAAGAAGCCGGAAACCATCAACTACCGCACGTTCAAGCCCGAGCGTGACGGCCTGTTCTGCGCCCGTATCTTTGGCCCGACCAAGGATTACGAATGCCTGTGCGGCAAGTACAAGCGCATGAAATACAAGGGCATTATCTGCGAGAAATGCGGCGTCGAGGTCACCTTGGCCCGCGTCCGGCGCGAGCGGATGGGCCACATCGAACTGGCCGCTCCGGTCGCCCACATCTGGTTCCTGAAGTCGCTGCCGTCGCGTATCGCCCTGATGCTCGACATGGCCCTGAAGGACGTCGAGCGCGTCCTGTATTTCGAGAACTACATCGTCACCGAGCCGGGCCTGACCCCGCTGAAGCAGAACCAGCTGCTGACGGAAGACGAGTTCTACCGCTACCAGGACGAGTTCGGCGATGACGGCTTCACCGCCGAGATCGGGGCCGAGGCCGTGCGCAACCTGCTGATCGGCATCGACCTGCACGCCGAGGCCGAGAAGCACCGCGCCGAACTGGCCGACAGCCCCTCGGAAATGAAGGCCAAGAAGGCCTCCAAGCGCCTGAAGCTGATCGAGGCCTTCCTCGAGAGCGGCAACAAGCCCGAGTGGATGATCCTGACCGTCGTTCCGGTGATCCCGCCGGAACTGCGCCCGCTGGTGCCGCTGGACGGCGGCCGTTTCGCCACCTCGGACCTGAACGACCTGTATCGCCGGGTCATCAACCGCAACAACCGCCTGAAGCGCCTGATCGAGCTGCGCGCGCCCGACATCATCATCCGCAACGAGAAGCGGATGCTGCAGGAGTCGGTCGACGCCCTGTTCGACAACGGCCGTCGCGGTCGCGTCATCACGGGCGCCAACAAGCGCCCGCTGAAGTCGCTCGCCGACATGCTGAAGGGCAAGCAGGGCCGCTTCCGCCAGAACCTTCTGGGCAAGCGCGTCGACTATTCGGGCCGTTCGGTCATCACCGTCGGTCCCGAGCTGAAGCTGCACGAGTGCGGCCTGCCCAAGAAGATGGCGCTTGAGCTGTTCAAGCCGTTCATCTACGCGCGCCTCGACGCCAAGGGCCTGTCGGGCACGGTCAAACAGTCCAAGCGCATGGTCGAGCGCGAACAGCCGCAGGTCTGGGACATCCTCGACGAGGTCATCCGCGAGCACCCGGTCCTGCTGAACCGCGCCCCGACGCTTCACCGCCTGGGCATCCAGGCGTTCGAGCCCAAGCTGATCGAGGGCAAGGCCATCCGCCTGCACCCGCTGGTCTGCACCGCCTTCAACGCCGACTTCGACGGCGACCAGATGGCCGTTCACGTCCCGCTGAGCCTCGAGGCCCAGCTGGAAGCGCGCGTCCTGATGATGTCGACGAACAACATCCTGTCGCCCGCCAACGGCAAGCCGATCATCGTGCCGTCGCAGGACATCGTCCTGGGCCTGTACTACCTGTCGCTGGTCAAGGAAGGCGAGAAGGGCGAGGGCAAGCTGTTCGCCAACATGGGCGAGATCGATGCCGCGCTCGACGCCGGCGTCGTGACCCTGCACACCAGGATCAAGGCCCGCTGGACCGAGATGAACGCCGCCGGCGAAGTCATCACCAAGGTCATCGACACGACCCCGGGCCGGATGAAGCTGGGCGCCCTGCTGCCGCACAACGCCAACATCGGCTACCGGCTGCTCGAGAAGAACCTGACCAAGAAGGAGATCGGCAACCTGATCGATCAGGTCTATCGCCACTGCGGTCAGAAGGCGACGGTCATCTTCGCCGACCAGATGATGCAGCTGGGCTTCCGTGAAGCCGCCAAGGCCGGCATCTCCTTCGGCAAGGACGACATCGTCATCCCGGCCGCCAAGGCCACCCTGGTCGCGGCCACCCGCACCCAGGTCGAGGAGTACGAGCAACAGTACGCCGACGGCCTGATCACCAAGGGCGAGAAGTACAACAAGGTCGTCGACGCCTGGGCCAAGGCCACGGACAAGATCGCCGACGCGATGATGGGCGAGATCGCCCAGCCGCGCGTGCTGGCCAAGGGTCAGAACCCCGACATCAACTCGGTGTTCATGATGGCCAACTCCGGCGCCCGTGGTTCGCAGGCCCAGATGAAGCAGCTGGGCGGCATGCGCGGCCTGATGGCCAAGCCGTCCGGCGAGATCATCGAGACGCCGATCATCTCGAACTTCAAGGAAGGCCTGACCGTCCTCGAGTACTTCAACTCCACCCACGGCGCCCGTAAGGGTCTGGCCGACACCGCGCTGAAGACCGCCAACTCCGGCTATCTGACGCGTCGTCTGGTCGACGTGGCGCAGGACTCGATCGTCACCGAGGACGATTGCGGCTCGACGCGCGGCATCACCCTGCGCGCCGTGGTCGAGGGCGGCGACGTCCTCGTCTCGCTGGGCCAGCGCGTCCTGGGCCGCTACGCGGCCGAGGACATCAAGGAGCCCGGCACGGACAACGTCCTGTTCCCGGCCGATACCTACCTGCAGGAAGAGGAAGTCGAGGTCATCGACGAGGCCGGCGTCCAGTCGGTCAAGGTCCGCTCGGCCCTGACCTGCGAGGCCGAGGCCGGCATCTGCGCTTACTGCTACGGGCGTGACCTGGCCCGCGGGACCAACGTCAACATCGGCGAAGCGGTCGGCGTCATCGCCGCCCAGTCGATCGGCGAGCCCGGCACCCAGCTGACCATGCGGACCTTCCACATCGGCGGCACCGCCCAGGTCGCGGAGACCTCGTTCTACGAGGCCACCAACGCCGGCGTCGCCAAGATCGCGGGCCCGACCGTCAAGGCCGCGCACGGGGATCTGGTGGCCATGAGCCGCAACGTCACCATCACCGTGGTGGTCGACGGCAAGGATCGCGAGACCCACAAACTGCCCTACGGCGCCCGCCTGCGGGTCGTCGAAGGCGCCGAGGTCAAGCGCAGCCAGCGTCTGGCCGAGTGGGACCCCTACACCTCGCCGATCCTCACCGAGGTCGGCGGCACGATCCGCTTCGAGGATCTGGTCGAGGGCCTGTCCGTCAAGGAAGAGACCGACGAGGCCACGGGCATCGCCCAGCGCGTCGTCTCCGACTGGCGCGCCAGCCCCCGCGGCGCGGACCTGCGTCCGGCCATGGGCGTCACCAAGGGCGATGAATACGCCAAGCTGGCCTCGGGCTCCGACGCCCGTTACCTGCTGCCGGTGGGCGCGGTTCTGTCCGTGAACAACGGCGATGTGGTCAAGCCGGGCGAGATCATCGCCCGCGTGCCGACCGAGGGGGCCAAGACCCGCGACATCACCGGCGGTCTTCCGCGGGTGGCCGAGCTGTTCGAAGCCCGTCGTCCCAAGGACTGCGCGGTCATCGCCGAGATGGACGGCCGCGTCGAATTCGGTCGCGACTACAAGAACAAGCGCCGCATCAAGATCACGCCCGAACCCAACGCCGACGGCGTGCAGGCCGATGCGGTCGAGTTCCTGATCCCGAAGGGCAAGCACATCTCCGTCCACGACGGCGATCTGATCCAGAAGGGCGACTACATCATCGACGGCAACCCGGATCCGCACGACCTGCTGCGCATCCAGGGCGTCGAGGCGCTGGCCGAGTATCTGGTGAACGAAGTGCAGGAGGTCTACCGACTGCAGGGCGTGCCGATCAACGACAAGCACATCGAGGTGATTGTTCGCCAGATGCTGCAGAAGGTCGAGATCCTCGACTCCGGCGAGACCACCCTGATCCGTGGCGACACGGTCGAGGTGGCGGAAGCGGTGCTCGAGAACCAGAAGGTCGAGAAGCGCGGCGGCCGTCCGGCCACCACCCAGCCGGTCCTGCTGGGCATCACCAAGGCGTCGCTGCAGACCCGCAGCTTCATCTCGGCGGCGTCCTTCCAGGAGACGACCCGCGTCCTCACCGACGCCTCGGTCAACGGCAAGAAGGACACGCTGGAAGGCCTGAAGGAGAACGTCATCGTCGGCCGGCTGATCCCGGCGGGCACCGGCGCCTATCTCCGCGCCCTCCAGAAGGTGGCCAACGAGCGCGACGCCGAACTGACCTCGCAGCGGGAAGAGGCCATCGAGCCGCTGCCCGCCGACCTGGCCCTGGAGCTGGAGAACAGCGAAGGCTGATTTCCGGGTTCAATCCGAAAATGAAGGGGCGGCGCCGGCGACGGGGCCGCCCTTTTCTTTTGGCGATTTCATGCTGAAGCTGGCGGTCCTTCACGGAGACCCGCCATGCCCCTGACGCCCCTTCCGTCCTTCCGCCTCGACGGCAAGCGCGCCCTGGTCACGGGAGGCGGCCGCGGCATCGGCGCGGCCGGCGCCGAGGTGTTCGCCCAGGCGGGGGCGGCGGTGACCCTCTGCGGCCGCACGGCCGGCGACCTCGACGCGCGGGTGCGCGAAATCCGCGAAGCGGGTTTGGAGGCCGAGGCCTTCGTGCTGGACGTCACCGACATCGCCGCCGTGCGCCGGGAGATTGAGGCTCGCGGGCCGTTCGACATCCTGCTGAACAACGCCGGCGTGAACCGCATCCGGTCGATCACCGAGGTGACCGAAGAGGATTACGACGCCGTCCTGAACCTCAATCTGAAGTCCGCCCTGTTCGTGGCCCAGGCGGTGGCGAAGGGCCTACTGGAGGCGGGCCGGCCCGGCTCCATCATCAACGTCTCGTCGCAGATGGGCCACGTCGGCGGCGCGGGCCGCTCGCTGTACAGCGCCTCGAAATGGGGGCTGGAAGGCCTGACACGGTGCATGGCGATCGATCTGGCCTCCCACGGGGTGCGGGTGAACACCCTCTGTCCCACCTTCATCGACACCGCCATGACCCGTCCCATCCTCGACACGCCGGGGACCCGCGACTTCGTGCTGAGCCGCATCAAGCTGGGACGGCTGGGCCGGATGGAGGAGTTGACCGGCGCGCTTCTGCTGCTGGCGTCCGACACCTCCACCCTGATGACCGGGAGCTCCGTCATGGTCGATGGGGGCTGGACCGCCGGCTGAGGGGCCGTCCCGGGCGGGCGGTCAGTCCTCTTCCCTCTCGCGGATCCGGTCGCGCCGGGTGCGGACATTCGATGTCGAATCCGGCCGCAGCGCCGGGTCCAGATGCGCGCCGGCCACGCCCATGCCGAAATTCGAGCCCGGTCCTTCCTGCACCCCCACGTTTCCCGTCCCGCCGCCGAGCGGACGCCGCCGCGCCTCGTATTCGGCCAGGGCGCGCGCGCCTTCGCGGGCGAAGCGGGCGTCGCGATCGGGATTGCCGGTGCCTTGGATCGGCGCGGCGGCCGCGGCCCGCGCCCCGAAGCGATCGTCGCAGATCGCGCGCTCGGCCGGGCTCAGCAGCCGGGGATTGGCGCAGCCGACCGGGCTGGTGCGCAGGCCTCGCCCGACCCGGTCGCCCAGGGTCCCGGGCCGCACCTGCCACGGCGCCGTGCTGACATCCCCCGGCGGGGCCGGGGCCCCGGACGCGACCGCGCGAGGGGAGGGGGCGCTGGGCTGATCGCCGGCCGCCGCCGATCCGGTTGCGCCGGTGGTTTCGTTCAGCCGCGTTCCGGCGTCCCGAAGCTCCGAGAAAGGGTAGTCGGGGGTTGGCGTCTCGCGGGTCCGGGCCACCTCGCCCCGCAAGAGGGGGCGAGGCTCGATCTCGACGAAGATCGGCGGCGGGAACAGGGGATCGCCGTGGGACCCGGCCTCGCCGTAGGACCGGGGCGGATCGAAGGCCTTGTAGCCGACATAGCCGAGGACAAGGGCGTGCAGCCCGACCGATACGGCCACGATCGCCGGCGTGCGCCAGCGGTCGGCCCGTGACGGCCAGACAAGCCTCAGGTCCCGCATCGTCCCTCCGTGTCCTCCACCGTCAGTTGAGGGGGCGAGCGTGGCGGTATTGCGGCCCGGCTGGCGGAGCGTGCGCGTTCGCCGCCGCCCTTGACCGCAGGCCCCTCCCGGCGTAGAAGCCGCCCACTTTCGAGGCGGGCGCGTCAGCGTTCGTCGGGATCGTGACAATCGAACGACCGGGCTGTCGCCCGCCGGAACGCCCGAAGCGCGCGTTCCGGCTTTTCTGTTTGTCGCGTTCGCTGCTCGGAATCAAACCCGGGGCGGCGCGTCAGCGGCGTCCGAAAAGAAGGCTCACCGGGGCGCTCCGGCCGAAAGGCACACGCCCCCATCGAATTTGGAAGAGACGAGTACTCGATGCCGACTATCAACCAGCTGATCCGCAAGCCGCGCGCCCCCAAGCCGGTCCGTAACAAGGTTCCGGCCCTGAAGGGCTGCCCGCAGCGCCGCGGCGTCTGCACCCGCGTCTATACGACGACCCCGAAGAAGCCGAACTCGGCTCTGCGTAAGGTCGCCAAGGTGCGTCTGACCACCGGCATCGAAGCCGTGTGCTACATCCCCGGCGAGGGCCACAATCTGCAGGAGCACTCGGTGGTCCTGATCCGCGGCGGCCGCGTCAAGGACTTGCCCGGCGTGCGCTACCACATCCTGCGCGGCGTGCTCGACACCCAGGGCGTCAAGGACCGCAAGCAGCGCCGTTCGCACTACGGCGCCAAGCGTCCGAAATAAGCCGGCCCGCCCCATCCGATTTTCCCGGCTCGTCCGGGGCCCCAGACACCGCTTTAGAAGGCTCGTCCCATGTCCCGTCGTCACCGCGCACAGAAGCGCGAAGTTCTGCCGGATCCGAAGTTCAAGGATCTGACCGTCACCAAGTTCATGAACTACGTCATGTACGAGGGCAAAAAGGCCGTCGCCGAGAACATCGTCTACGGCGCCTTCGACATCCTGGCCGACAAGAAGAAGGACCAGGAGCCCGTCGCGACCTTCCACTCCGCCCTGGAAAACGTCGCTCCGGCGGTCGAGGTCCGGTCGCGGCGCGTCGGCGGCGCCACCTATCAGGTGCCGGTCGAGGTTCGTCCGGATCGCCGCAAGGCCCTCGCCATCCGCTGGCTGGTCAACGCCGCGCGCAAGCGTGGTGAGAACACCATGACGGAGAAGCTGGCCGCCGAACTGCTGGACGCTTCGAACAACCGCGGCACCGCGGTCAAGAAGCGCGAAGACACCCACAAGATGGCCGAGGCCAACCGCGCCTTCAGCCACTACCGCTGGTAAGCCTTTTGGGGATCCGGCGGTCTTCAACAGAAGGCCCCGGCTTCCTATTTACGTGACTATCCGGGGCGGGCGGTTTGAGCTAAATCGCCCGCGCCCGCTTATCCGACATTCCCCCCGAGACGCCGTCCGCGGCGCCCGCATTGACCGCAAGGCACGCTCCCATGCCCCGCACGCATAAAATCGAAGACTATCGCAACTTCGGCATCATGGCCCACATCGACGCGGGCAAGACGACGACGACCGAGCGGATTCTCTATTACACCGGCAAGTCCCACAAGATCGGCGAAGTCCACGACGGCGCCGCGACCATGGACTGGATGGACCAGGAGCAGGAGCGCGGCATCACCATCACGTCGGCCGCGACGACCGCCTACTGGAAAGAGAAGCGCCTCAACATCATCGACACCCCCGGACACGTCGACTTCACCATCGAGGTCGAGCGTTCGCTGCGCGTGCTCGACGGCGCCGTGACGGTGCTGGACGGCAACGCCGGCGTCGAGCCGCAGACCGAGACCGTCTGGCGCCAGGCCGACAAATACAAGGTTCCGCGCATCGTCTTCGTCAACAAGATGGACAAGATCGGCGCCGACTTCGACGCCTCGGTGCAGTCGATCCGCGACCGCCTGGGCGCCAAGGCCGTGCCGATCCAGTTCCCGATCGGCGCCGAAAGCTCGCTGACCGGCCTGGTCGACATCGTCTCCATGACCTCGGTGGTCTGGGACAACGACGCCCTGGGCGCCAACTACACCGTCGGCCCGATCCCGGCCGACCTGGTCGACAAGGCCAATGAGGCCCGCCAGTACCTGATCGACAACGCCGTCGAACTCGACGACGAGGCGATGGAAGCCTATCTCGACGGGCAGGAGCCCTCGCTCGAGACGCTGAAGAAATGCATCCGCAAGGCGGTGCTGACCGGCGCCTTCTATCCGATCCTGTGCGGCTCGGCCTTCAAGAACAAGGGCGTCCAGACCCTGCTCGACGCCGTCGTCGACTACCTGCCGTCGCCGGTCGACATTCCGCCGACCCCGGGCATCGACTTCAAGACCGAGGAGCCGGTCGTGCGCCGCGCCTCGGACGACGAGCCCCTGTCGGTTCTGGCGTTCAAGATCATGGACGACCCCTTCGTCGGCTCGCTGACCTTCTGCCGCCTGTATTCCGGCAAGATGGAAACCGGCATGTCGCTGCTGAACTCCAGCCGCGACAAGAAGGAGCGCGTCGGCCGGATGCTGCAGATGCACTCCAACAACCGCGAGGACATCAAGGAAGCCTACGCTGGCGACATCGTCGCCCTGGCCGGCCTCAAGGAGACCCGCACCGGCGACACCCTGTGCGATCCCCTGAAGTCGCCGGTCATCCTCGAGAAGATGGAATTCCCGGCCCCGGTCATCGAGATCTCGGTCGAGCCCAAGACCAAGGCCGACCAGGAGAAGCTGGGCGTCGCCCTGGCCAAGCTGGCCTCCGAGGATCCCTCGTTCACCGTCTCGACCGATCACGAGTCGGGCCAGACCATCCTCAAGGGGATGGGCGAGCTGCACCTCGACATCAAGATCGACATCCTGCGCCGCACCTACAAGGTCGACGCCACCATCGGCGCGCCGCAGGTGGCCTATCGTGAATCGCTCGGCCGCAAGGTCGACATCGACTACACGCACAAGAAGCAGACCGGCGGCACGGGCCAGTTCGCCCGCGTCATGATCACCTTCGAGCCGGGCGAGCCCGGTTCGGGCTTCGTGTTCGAAAGCCAGATCGTCGGCGGGGCCGTGCCCAAGGAATACATCCCGGGCGTCCAGAAGGGCCTCGAATCCATCAAGGACGGCGGCCTGCTGGCCGGCTTCCCGCTGATCGACTTCAAGGCGACCCTGACGGACGGCAAATACCACGACGTCGACTCCAGCGTGCTGGCGTTCGAGATCGCGGCCCGCGCCGCCTTCCGCGAACTGAAGGAGAAGGGCGCGCCCAAGCTGCTCGAGCCGATCATGGCCGTCGAGGTCGTGACCCCGGAAGAGTATCTGGGCTCGGTCATCGGCGACCTGAACGGCCGTCGCGGCATGATCCAGGGTCAGGACATGCGCGGCAACGCCACCGTCGTGAACGCCTTCGTGCCGCTGGCCAACATGTTCGGCTATGTGAACACGCTGCGCGGCATGTCGCAGGGCCGCGCCGCCTTCACCATGCAGTACGACCACTACGAGCCGGTGCCGCAACACGTCGCCGACGAAGTGATCAAGAAGTATTCCGCGTAACAAAACCCCTGAAACACTAGGACAAAGCCCCCTGTTCAGGGGACGGAGAGAAGAGAATGGCCAAGGAAAAGTTCGAACGTAACAAGCCGCACTGCAACATCGGCACGATCGGTCACGTGGACCACGGCAAGACGACGCTGACGGCGGCGATCACCATGGTTCTGGCCAAGGCCGGCGGCGGCA
>JAESFZ010000177.1_pt1 | contig 98067 bp, 91 predicted proteins | sample 9269561 | NCBI WGS metagenome assembly JAESFZ01 (sample SAMN14515552, study PRJNA621657) | algae metagenome | isolation source: Tildeniella nuda ZEHNDER 1965/U140 and co-occurring heterotrophs from wet... | place: Switzerland: Stansstaad, Zurih | collected 1965-01-01 | reverse complement strand
AGCTGACCCGCACATGCGACTGCGCACCCAGATTGTAAATCTCGGTGGGTTTCACATCTTCGAGGATACGGCGGAGCGTGGTGCCATCGTTTAAGTCGCCGTAGTGCAGAAACAGCCGTGCGCCTTCGACGTGAGGGTCTTCGTAGATGTGGTCGATGCGATCGGTGTTGAAGGTCGAGGTGCGGCGGATGATGCCATGTACTTCGTAGCCGCGATCGAGCAGTAGCTCACTTAAATAAGACCCATCTTGACCAGTGATACCCGTAATCAGCGCTCGTTTTACTTGCGTCATCGTTGAATTATCCCTCCTCAGGTAAATTAAAGAAAACTCATCCAATCAGGCTATACCTAATCATGCCCTGTTGCCTCAAACCAATGCCGCTCAGAGAGACTGGTCAGCCATTGGGTAAAGAAGAAAAGTAAGAAACGCGGATTGTGCTTAGCGTAGCGCCTCCATAGCCGTCGCGGTTCTGACTTCAAGCGAAAGACCCACTCTAGACCCGCTTGCTGCATCCAAGTTGGCGCTTGCTTCACGCGACCAGAGTGAAAATCAAACGCTGCTCCAACGCCTAGCATCACGGCTGCAAGCTTGCCCTGATGCGCTGCCATCCACAGCTCTTGCTTGGGGCAACCAATACCAACAAACACAATGCGTGCCTCTGATTCAATCAGTTGTTGAGTATATTCAGCATCTTCTGCTGCGGTCAGGGAACGGAACGGTGGGGAAATTTGGCACACAATCTTAATACCTGGATAGCACTTTTGGAGAAAGGTCGTGAACAATGCCAGACTTTCAGGAGTACCACCATAAAGACCGATCGCCACACCTTCCTTTGCCGCTGCTTCACAGATATGCAGCGTTAGATTCGGTCCACGTACCTGAGAAACCCCTTTAAGACCTAAAGCCCGCAATGCCTGCACTAGAGGTTTACCATCTGGCGTGACTAAATCAGCATTATTTACTGTGTAGGCAAACTCGCCCTGGTCATAAGCTTCCATCACCATATGCACATTAGCGGCACAGACGTAACGACTTTCGGCAGACTTTGCCCAACCAATCACACGTTGAGTCGCATCCTGGTAGCTAGTAGCATCTACTCGCATCCCCAGGATATGACGATGTTTTATAGAAGGATTGCCATGACGCTCAGGCTGCACCGCGTTGCTGGCTCCTATTAATTTCGTCACGTACTTCACTATCGCTACCTACCTGTTTCACAATGAGGTGTCTGACTCGGTGTTCAGCCCTGTTCACGAGATCATTTGGATAAGGTAGTCACCCACTAGCTACATACTCGATAAATTACTGTCAAGACTGAAAGAAACACCCATGTTCGTCTCCGCGACTCAACCTTATTCACCATTGCTTTCACACCTTTACAAAGGTTAAGGGTTGAGATCCGGTCAATTCTTCAGAAGCTAAATAGCTTGGAAAAGTAGCTGTCTTTAGCTACGTACTCAACGATCCACTGTTAAAACTGAAAGAAACACCCATATCTGCCCTTTCCGAATCAGCCTTACTCGGTATTGCTTTCACACCTTTACGAAGGGTATGGTGGAGAATCCGGTCAATTCTTCAGAAAAGGCGGTTGAACTAGCATGGAGCCTTCTACTGGTAGACAGAGTTAAAGGCTAGCAACCGGACAGAATGCCTGAGCCTCATTTGGATCTTACAAAAGCGGCTGCTAAATGAAAGTTACCTGTAGCTGATGCCGAAACAGCGTTTTTCTAACGAACGTCACGATCGCTTGCCCAACAATCCGGTTAGATGCTTCCGTCCAGGCTAAAGCTTGCTGCCTTACATTTGAAGCATTACTGTCGTGTAGGCAGCTTGCACGTAAAGGCGATCGCGCATAGACTGCTGGTGAGCGCTCTGTCTGAGCGTCAAAGGCTCACGGTTGCCGTTTGAGTGATTGACGACGAACCGACTGTCCACCCCCTTTACCTGGAAGCGCTGCATGTTTATTCACGTCATTGCCGATTATGGGACTGGCGATCCAGCCTTTGCTGAAGTGACGCAGCGTCTTCTGATGGATCTGCCGAATGCACGAGTTCACACCCTTTCAGTACCGCCCTTCAGCACTCTGGCAACAGGGTTTTGGTTAGCGCAACTGGGTCTTAATCCTGGTCCTAGCGATCGCCTTCTCTATCACAACTGCGCGCCTCGTCAGGATGATCTAGAAGCTCGACAGAACAATGAAGGTGAAGGTTTGACCTACGCTCTGCTACCCAATCACGTCAAAATTGTGGGTGTGAATGCTGGCTACACGCTTTCTTTCATCAAGCAACACGCTAAGGTTTTACAAACCGTCAACGTCTCACGTGGTGGTTCCCAGTTTCGTTCGCGTGATGTGTTTCCTGCTGCCGTCGCTGCGATCGCTCAAGGAGACTTCAGCCTCTTAGGAGAGCACCTCAAGCCTGCACAAATCCCAGATGTACCGCTTGACCGTATTGCCTGGATTGACGGTTACGGCAACATTAAAACAACCATTCTGGCAGAGACGCTACACCTGGAGCCTGAAGCCAAAATCGTGGTTCGCATTGGTGATGTCGTCAGTGACGCAATCTACTCTGATGGTAGCTTTAAGGTCGCAGAAGGTACGCTTGCGTTTGCGCCAGGTAGTTCTGGCTGGGCAGCCCCTGATGGTGGAGAGCCTTTACGTTGGATTGAGCTTTTTCTGCGGGGTGGTAATGCGTGGGAGCGTTTTGGCAGACCACGTATCAATCAACCAGTCACCCGCCTCGCCTGATTAGAAACAGAGCGGTCAAACACAGCATCAAAATAGGTTGCTTAATCAATCAGCTTCAGGCGACCTGTTTGAACGGAGTCAAAAATGCGATTGATTTTGTTGCGATCGCTATCGGTCAGTTTTTGTTCGGCAAGCAAGATTGATGTCAGCTTGAGATGCTCTTGTCGAGACAGTTCGCCAATCGCAAGAATGCGATCGACCAGTTGATGAATTGCCGAATTCGGTTTGCTTTGAATGCCCCGCATGATGCCCTGCCCTGTCTATGCTGATCTATTTGCCCCTACAGATCAATTGTTCCCCCCACTGCTTCTCTTCTAGCAATAATTTGATGATGACTGTGTAGTGCTGTCCACGGGCATCATGAAGAATCAGTAAAGTGTTTGCTTGAAGACAGAAAGCAGAGGGGAGAGGGCAGAAGGCAGAGGGCAAAAGGCTAAAGGATGTAGCTTGCTTCTGCGAAGCAGTAGGCTAAAGGCTAAAAGTTTGGTCAGTGGTCAGGATTAACTCAAAACTCGAAACTTTCTCCCCTCACTCCTCACTCCTCACTCCTCACCCCTCTCTTCCCTGTTAAGGTAAACGGGTGCCATTACGTTTTGGGAAGACCGCGTGATGCAGGTTTATCGGCTATCAGCGCTATCTGACAATTACATCTTTTTGCTGCACGATCGAGAGCAGAACATTGCAGCAGTCGTTGATCCGGCTGAGGCAAGCCCTGTTTTGCGTCAGTTAGACGATCTGGGTGCAACGCTGGTGGCAATCTTCAATACTCACCACCATGCGGATCATGTAGGCGGCAATTCTAAGTTGTTACAGCAGTTTCCTGGCGCTGTTGTCTATGGTGGCGCAGACGATCGAGGTAGAATTCCGGGGCAAACCGTGTTTTTGCAGGACGGTGATCATGTCTCATTTAGCGATCGCGTAGCCGACGTGCTGTTCGTGCCCGGTCATACTCGCGCTCATATCGCCTACTACTTTGCGCCAACGATCGGCAATGAAGCAGGTGATTTGTTTTGTGGCGACACCCTCTTCGCAGGCGGATGCGGCAGGCTGTTTGAAGGCACACCTACGCAGATGGTCAATTCCCTTGGCAAGCTCCGTGCTTTGCCAGATGAGACTCGCGTTTGGTGCGCCCATGAGTATACGCTGAAAAACCTGGAGTTTGCTTTCACAGTCGATCGCGCTAACGTAGCGCTTGCACAGCGGTTGGCAGACGTAAAAACTGCCCGCAGTCGCTATGAAGCCACTATCCCGTCAAACTTAGGCGTAGAAAAACGCACCAATCCGTTTTTGCGGTGGGATGATCGGGGGCTGCGATCGACCGTCAAAGCCGAAAACGACATCCAAACCTTTGCCCGTCTACGCGGCATGAAAGACCAGTTCTAAGAGTAAAAACAAGATCCCCGACTTCTTCAAGAAGTCGGGGATCTAAAAAGCTGCGTCGATCGCTGAATCGAAATAAACCTAATCAAAATAGAACAACGTGACAATCTTGCGCTGATCTTCCGCATCATGACAGGTTGTGAGCAGCGTTTGGCTATCGTGGAACGCAAAGCAAATAAGTTGCTGGCAGCGAGAAACAATCTCTGCGTTGCAGAGGGCACTGGCTTCTGCTAAAGACAGCGTATCGTTGCTGGGGTTCTCTACCAGATGCATTACCTGCTCTAGCTGCTCACGCGATTCGCGTGGCTGACGTTCCATACTCTGAGGCAGGATGACTGTCAGCAGCGTTGGATCGGCTCGCATGGCACCCCGGATTGCCGCTTGATTCGTTCCTGTTGCACCGGATGTGATTAAGCGATTGCCCTCTAGCACTAAGGCATAGCTCATCATTTCGATCAAATTCTGATGTGTGATGGGAACGTGACGAGAGCCTAGCAGCGCAATCCGCTTCGAGCCAGTTTGCTGAATGGTCGCCAGTTCTTGTAAAAAATCGTCTACCTTAGGCAGGTCTATGGACTGACTCAACGATGCTATCAACCTGAACAACCTAAATATATTAGCAGACAGAAGATGGTGTGAATGAGTCAGGAAATTCTGAACGAAGGCAGGAGGTCGAAGGCAGGAGGCAGAAGGCTAAGAGTTCTGAGTTTTGGATTGATTTCGAGTGCTGACCGCTGACGGCTGACGGCTGACCGCTAGGGTTTTGAGTTAATTCTGACCGCTGACTGTTTGCAAATAAGCGATCGCCTCCTCGCACCAGTCGATCCAATAGGTCTCATAGCGAATGCCGTTGCGGAGGACAAGGTATTGCAGCCTTGCCTTGGCAGGCAGTGTTTCAGGGTTTTGGAAAAACGTTGCTTCCGTTTGGTGATAGCCAGCGAGTTTGGCTTGATGCAGTTGGCGGTGTTGCTCAAGCTGCCGCTGAATGACGTGTGAGGGCACCATTGCACCGACGAAGACTTTGATCAGCAAGGCTTCTTTGACGGCTGTTGTGTCACAGGGTTCAGCAATCCAATCAGTCAGGTGCTGTTTGCCCAGTGCTGTGATGGTGTAAAGCTTTTTGTCGGGGCGACCCTCTTGGGGTACTGCTTCGGCTTGCACCCAGCCTTGCGCCTCAAGTTTGGCAAGGTCTCGATAGATCTGCTGGTGAGTAGCTTTCCAGAAGCAGCCCACCGATTTTTCAAAGTTTTTGGTGAGGTCGTACCCGCTTTGGGGACGATCGACCAGCAGCGCCAGGATTGCTTGAGGAAGTGCCATCGTTGTTTTTCGATATATTCAACAAATTGCATATTCGCGTATTGACATATGCAATTTGTTGCGCTTATAGTAGCATCAAATGCAATTAAGTGCATATTAACTCGGCAGATGAGACACCTGCCCGACGATTAACGCCATCCTGTCACTTATCTAGGAGATCGCAATGGCTCACGTTCGACCCGGACGCTTTACCGCTCAAACAGATGAACCGTTCGTTGTCTTTCTCATTGGTTTGCGGCTTAATCGGCTCTTTGCGTTTTCTAAATGGATGCCGTCGGCAAGGGCGATGACACCGATGCTGCGATCGCTCAAAGAACATCCCGAAAAGGGCTTCTTGAGTGCAGAAATGTTTCTCTATTGGCGCGGCATCGGCTTTATTCAGTACTGGCGATCGATGGCGGATCTAGAACAGTTTGCCCGCAATCCTTCTGACCCTCATGCAGCCGCGTGGCAACGGTTTAATCAGGCGATCGGTGCCGATGGCAGCGTGGGCATCTGGCACGAAACCTATCTCATTCAACCGGGGCAGCATGAATCAATCTACGCCAATATGCCTGTGTTTGGGTTAGCGGCTGCCACTCATCATGTCCCTGTCACCGGACGACGTGATACGGCACGGGGACGATTGCAACCGAACGCTAGCTGAACCGCGCTGTTGTTTAGTTTTAACTAGCGCTCAGCATCACAAAATTGGGTGCATCTGAAAGGAATGTCGTCGATCGCAGAAGCAATGTTGCTCAATACAGAAGCAATATAAGGCGATGCAGAAGGATTGTAGGGCGATGCAGAAGCAATGTTGCTCAATACAGAAGGATTGTCGGGCAAAACAAAAGGATTGTTTTGCGATACGGAAGGAGTGCAGTGTGAGGCAGAAGCGATATTGAGTCGATCGAGCCAATAGCAGGCGATCGACCAACCGAAGACAGCAAGCAAGTGCAAGCGTAACCACCATTTACACAAAGGAATCTAGTCATGGTAAGTACAGTTCAACCCACCAAAACCGCAGCCTGGGCAAACGCCGTGCTTCGACCTGCTACCGAGTTTGGTCTCGTTCCCCTTACCGTTTTGTCTGGAGCGTTGCCTCCGGGTTTGCGCGGCTCGCTTTATCGCAATGGACCCACCACATTGGAAAGGAATGGGCAACGGGTGGGGCACTGGTTTGATGGTGATGGCGGCATTCTGGGACTACATTTTACGGGTGCAGAGGCAACAGGCGTGTATCGCTATGTGCAAACTGCCGCGTATCAGGCAGAAACGCAGGCTGGCACGTTTCTGCACAGTGGTTATGGCATGTTGCCGCCCGGTCACTGGTGGGAGCGGTTCAACAAAGGTCTGAAAAATGCGGCGAATACCTCCGTGCTGGCGCTGCCCGACAAACTGCTTGCCCTATGGGAAGGTGGACTACCCCACGCCTTAACGCTAGATACGCTCGAAACGCTGGGACTCGACGATCTCAATGGGTTGGAGGGCGGTGCTTATTCAGCACATCCCAAACGCGATCCGCAGACGGGTGACATTTTCAACTTTGGGATAAGCTTTGGGCAAAACGGCACACTGAATATCTACCGTAGCGATGCCAGCGGCAATGTCAAACAGACTGGCAAGATACCGCTTCAAGGACTGCCTCTCATTCACGACTGTGTGCTGGCAGGTCAGTATCTGGTGTTCTGTGTGCCGCCTGTGCGGTTGAATGCGCTGCCGCTGCTGGCGAAACTGAAAAGCTACAGTGACGCGCTGACCTGGCAACCAGAAAAGGGCACAGAAATCATTGTGGTCGATCGCACCACGCTCGAAGTTGTTAGTCGCACTGAAGTCGCACCCTGGTATCAGTGGCACTTTGGCAACGGTGGGGTACTTAACGATGGCTCGATCGCCTTCGACTTTGTGCGCTACGAAGACTTCCAGACCAACCAATTTCTTAAAGAAGTGGCAACCGGGCAGACCCAAACGGCTGCTAAGGGAACGCTGTGGCGACTGCGACTCGAACCAAAGACGGGCGTGGTTCTGGAACTGGATGAAGTCGTGAGTCGTAGCTGTGAATTTCCCACCGTGCAGCCGCAGTTTGTAGGGCAGCCGTCACGCTATACGTATCTCTCAGTCCGCCGCCCTGATGCCGATTTGCGGCATGATCTCTTTGGCGCGATCGCCCGTTACGACTATCAAACCGCCACGCTTACCGAAGCCGATCTGGGTGCCAATCGCTATACCAGCGAACCCATCTATGCGCCCGATGCTGGGAATGCTAGTCAGGGCTGGCTTCTGACCGTGGTGTATGACGGTCAGACTGACCGTAGCGAAGCCTGGATTTTCAACAGCGATCGCCTGGAGGATGAACCCGTTTGCACATTAGCTTTACCCGCCGTTGTGCCGCTTGGTTTTCACGGCACCTGGAAGCCCAACACACAGTGAACAATGCCTGCGATCGTCATACCATTTCACGAAACTGTGGCTATACAGGCAAGCTTCGGCTGGCGGTCAGTGGTCAGCGATCAGTCGCAAAAACGAATCTGTAGGGCGATTTTATAGAATTGGTATCACTTGCCAACGTTCCACTCATTTTGTCAAACATAGGACAACCTCCTGCCAGGTAGACAGGAGGTTGCCTCTCTTCAATGAGATTGTCGGTCAGTTGAGTATAAAACCAATATACAAATGGTTAGAAAGCTGCCGTTAAAAGCGAAGTCTGCCTTCAGTTAACAGTTTGAAGCCCGAAATCAGCGCGGCAAAAGCAATCATAAAGCTCCAAAGGCTGGTCGGCTTTAGCACAACGCCGCCGCTGAGAAAAACAAACACAATGCCAAGAATCAATAAAGCCCAGCCAAAGCTACCCGTTTGACGGCGAAAAAACAGCAGTGAGGTCACGCCACCCATAATGGCTAAAACCGAACCTACTGCTGGTAGATTGCGCCAGAAGTAGGGGGAGTAGTAGGTCGAAAAGATGATGTTCTGACCCAAAAAATAGATGCCTGCCAGAAGCAGCAACAGACCAAACAGTTGACTCATTGGCTCAAAAAATGTCCTAGATGATGTTTATCGTTCCCTATCTAGATCAAAAATCACGACTCAATAGGGCGGTTCCGGATAAAGTCATCCTTATTTACCACATAGCCTTCGTCAATGTTTCTGTTCAGTTGATCAGATGTTTTTGTAAGGCAACGATCGCCGCCTGTGTGCGATCGCGGACATCCAGCTTGTTTAAGATTGCATGCACATGGACTCGCACTGTGCCAGAGGTGATGTAAAGCAGTTCGGCAATCTCTTGATTCGATTTGCCAGACGCAACCAGGGCGAGAATCTCTTGCTCTCGTGGTGTCAAAGGATTCTCGTTGATCGACGGTATACCCATTTTGGGTGTCACGGGTAGTGCCGTCCCCTGAAACGCTGCCTGAATTTCAGCCGTAGCGGTTGAATCCCACCAGGATGCGCCTGCTGCGACCGATCGTAGCGCCAGAATCAGCGACTCGGCGGCAATCCCTTTCAGGCAGTAGCCCTGCGCCCCAGCCGCAATCAAACGAGAAATCAGATTTTTTTCAGAACGTGAGGTGAGCACTAAAACAGGTAAACCTGGCTGCTGCTGCTTAATTTGACGACACGCTTCAATGCCACCGATGCCTGGTAAGCCCACATCCAGCAACACCAGATCCAGCGGGTGACATTTTGTTTGGTCAACCGCCGTCTCGCCATCCTCCGCTTCAGCAACGATCTCCAGATCGGTTTCTTGCTGCAACCGCATCCGCAGTCCCAACCGGAATAGCTCGTCATCTTCAGCGATTAGAATTTTTACAGGCGAAGGTTTCATGGAAAGTGTTGAACGTTGAGTGACGAGTTGTGAACGAGAGCAAATGCGTGCAGACCGTGCTATGCAAAACTCTCAATTCAACACGTTTATACCTTTCAGCTTTAGAGTCCCCGTGCTGACCGCTGATAGCTGATGGCTGACTGCTCACCGCTTAAATTCATACATGATTGAGGACTGCTATAGCTCCATTGAAGCAGGCATTGCCGCTGTCGGTAAGCGAAAGCCAAAAAGAGCACCCTGCGGCGATCGATTTTCTGCCCAAAGTGTTCCGTGATGCGCTTCGATGATTTGCCGGGTCAAGTATAGTCCTAGTCCAGAGCCTTTTGCCTGACGATCGCCGTGTCCCTGGTAAAACCGCTCGAATAACAACGGTAGCTCATCCGGTGTAATGCCCTGCCCTTCATCCAACACCTTGACGAGCTGGTAACTTGGCTGTGATTCCAGTACAATTTCGACTCTGCCGCCACGGGGCGAATGGTTAATGCTGTTGGTCAGCAGGTTAGCAAACACCCGTTGTAGTTGCAGCGCGTCGCCCTCCACCCACAAGGTACGACGAAAGTCTGATTCGCCATAGCTCAGGCTCAAATGAATCCGACGCGTGAAGGCAAGTTCACGGAGAGTCGTCAGGACGTTTTCTGCCAGACTCGCCAGGTCAGTCGGCTGAAGATTGAGCGTCAACCCTTCAGAATCATTACGATACACATCGAGCATCGTCTCGACCATTTGCAGCGTAGTGTGGTGACTGCGTACCATCGTGTTCAGCACAACGGTCTGCGCGGTTGTAATTGAGCCAAATTCACCACGCTGAAAGGCTTTGATGGTTTCGATCGCTCCCAGCAACGGCGTTTTCAAATCATGTGTCAGAGTCGAAACAAAGTCTTCGCGCATTCCGGCAAGCTGTTCTTGTGCTTGTAGCTGTGCTTTCTGCTGCGCGATCGCCTCTTCACTTCGACGAATGCGATCGCTTAAAACACCAGTGACAATAAGCGCCATGACTGCAATCAACCGATCGGCAACGGTGGATGCAACCACTGCTTTATTGGCTGGAATCCACAGGTTTGCTATGGTTAGAAACGCCGCTAACAGCGTCACCTGAACCGTTCTCGCTCGATTCAGCCGTGCATTTGCTAATAGGATGGGACAAATGTATAGGTATCCAAAGACATAATCTGGCGGAGTGGTATATTCCAGCAGTAAAACAACTGCAAACGATCCAACGATCAGCCAACGAATGCGTGCGGACGTTTCTTGACCAAAGAGCGTTTTTTGAATACTTTTCAACTGGAACAGAGCCTCTAGTACCACTCACTCTAATGCTAATTAATTCTTTAGCTGCTGATAGTTAAAATGAGATAGAGACCGTTGTTTAGGTGCAATTTATATCAGCAGATATAGACTAGCCTTTTAGACGCATCGTCTACTATGTAGCGGTCTTGAATGAATCGTGAGAAGCAATATGACTAGCAGCGCTTAGCGGTCAGCGGTCGGAGAAAAGCTGGTAGCTGACCGCTGATGGCTCAAGGCTTCAGTTCCGCTCACAACTGCTTTGGGACTGCTATAATAAGTACCGAAATGCTATCAGCATAAACACATTTTTAATGTACGAATCCTTCACACCTGCAACGGAAAGCACGTTAATCCGCCCAGCGCGTCGGGGTAAACACAAAATTTTCATTGGGATGTCTCCCGGCGTGGGCAAAACCTATCGGATGCTGGAAGAAGCACATTGTCTACGGCAAGAAGGTATTGATGTCGTCATTGGGCTGTTGGAAACGCACAACCGTGCCGAAACGATCCAGAAGGCGATCGGGCTAGAGCTGTTGCCCCGTCAAGAAATTACCTGTTCTGGCGTGACGCTGACCGAGATGGATACCAATGCTGTACTCGATCGCCAATCGCAGCTTGTCCTGGTAGATGAGCTGGCGCATACCAACGTTCCCGGTGCTGAACGCGAGAAACGCTATCAAGATGTGGAGGTGATTCTGGCAGCAGGGATTGATGTGTATTCGACGCTCAACATTCAGCACATCGAAAGTCTCAATGACACCGTTGCTCGGTTGACAGGTGTGGTGGTGCGAGAACGCATTCCCGATCGCCTCCTAGACGAAGCCGACGAAGTCGTTGTCATTGACATCACGCCCGAAACGCTGGAAGAACGTCTTAGAGACGGCAAGATCTATGCGCCCGAAAAGATTGATCAGTCGCTGCAAAATTTCTTCAAGCGTCGCCACCTGGTTGCCTTGCGCGAACTGGCACTGCGAGAGGTCGCTGACAACGTTGAAGAAGATTCGTTTGAGGAAAGTAACACCCCGACAGCGAAAGCACCCCACTGCAACATTCATGAACGAGTGCTGGTGTGTATTTCTACTTATCCCAATGCCGTTCAGCTCATCCGCCGTGGGGCGAGGCTGGCAGGCTATATGCACGGTCCGCTGTACTGCCTGTTTGTCGATAATCCCGATCGCTTCCTGACGAAAGAAGAAAGCCTGCACATTGAAACTTGCGAAAGTCTCTGTAAAGAGTTTGGTGGGCAGTTTGTTCGGGTGAAGGATCACGATGTAGCGACGGCGATCGCTACGGCTGCCCAGAGCTACCACATCAGTCAAATTATTATTGGCGAGAGTCAGCGATCACGCTGGAGAACCATGCTGCGCACCTCTTTAACGCAAAAACTACTGCGATCGCTCAAGAATATTGATATTCATATCATCGCCACTGAGAAACCATCGACTTAAGTTTTTAGTTGATAGTAGTTGGTTGTTAGACGATGATTGAAGGGCAACCGATCCTTCATAGTTTAATGCTTGCAATTGGCTTAATCAGTGGTACATCGGTCGATGGCATCGATGCTGCTCTGGTGAACATTTCTGGCTCCACTGCGGACTTGACAATCGAACTGCTGGCTGGTACAACCTACCCCTATCCGGCTGCATTACGCAAACAAATCCTAGCGGTCTGTGGTGGCGCGCCGCTAGCAATGGCAGATTTGGCAGAACTGGACGACGCGATCGCCCAGCAATTTGCCCAAGCCGCGATCGCCATTCAAACCGGGTATCCTACCGCCGATCTCATTGGTTCGCACGGGCAGACGGTCTATCATCGACCACCGAAGGAAGTGAGAGGAGAGGAGAGAGGGGAGAGGGGGAAGCATAGGGAGCAGGGGGAGCAGGACGGGAATGTTTTTACTCCTCACTCCTTACCCCTTACTCCTCACTCCCTCGGCTACAGCCTGCAATTGGGACGCGGAGCCGCGATCGCTCAAGCAACAGGCATTACTACCATCAGCAACTTTCGTGCCGCTGATATCGCTGTTGGCGGGCATGGAGCGCCACTTGTGCCTGCTGTGGATGTCGTGCTTCTCAGTCATCCTACCTATAATCGCTGTGTACAGAATCTTGGCGGCATTGGGAATGTGGCGTATTTGCCAGCGGTCAGCGGTCAGCGGTCAGCGGTCAGCGGTCAGCGGTCAGCGTCAACTCAAAACTCTTCCCTACTCCCCACTCCCCACTCCCCACTCCCCCTTTCTCCTCTCGGCTGGGACACTGGACCTGGTAACGTCCTTCTCGATCTGGCAGTGCAGCAGTTCTCCAATGGCACGAAAACCTACGATCGCGATGGAGCCTGGGCAGCGAGTGGTACACCCTGCACTGAACTGGTGGATCACTGGCTACAGCAACCGTTTTTTCAGCAGCCCCCGCCTAAATCAACGGGGCGAGAATGGTTTGGTGCCGCCTATTTGCAGCAGTGCTTAGTGGATGCGGACGATCGCGCGCTCAGCCATGCCGATGTGTTAGCGACGTTGACAGAATTGACGGTCGCATCGATCGACCACAGCTACCGCAGCTTTCTACCGCAACTGCCTGATCAAGTGCTGCTGTGCGGTGGGGGCAGTAAGAACTTATATTTGAAACAGCGCTTGCAGCAACGGCTAAGAACCATCCCTGTTTTAACAACGGATGATGTCGGTCTAAACGCCGATTTTAAGGAAGCTATTGCCTTTGCCGTACTCGCCTACTGGCGACAACTGGGTATTCCTGGCAATCTTCCCGCTGTGACTGGCGCTGCAAATGCTGTGCTTTTAGGGGAAATTAACCAGGTGAGCGACTTGGGCGCGTGATAGCATGAATTACCACAAAGACCAGCATCGCAAGAAGCAAGCAAAGTAAGGGATGGCGCTGTGGCTCACACCTTTTTAATGGAGGCAGGACGCTGGTCGCTTCAGGGCAACTGGCTCGAACGCAACGGCATGCCCCTTACTGTCATCGGCAAAATGTTGGTCGGCTGGAGCCGGGATGACTGGTTTACGATGGTGACAAAGCTCTCGTTTCCAGGTGCCGATCGCGAAGAAATTTCCTTTCAGTACCGGGGGCGACTGGATGCTGGAGAGCGCCAGTATACATTTGTGCTCCAGCACAGCTTACTGGGTCGTGTTGAGGGCGAAGGCTGGGTTGCTCAAGAATCGATCGTGCAGCGGTATTGGGTACTGGGCGATCGCCAGCGTCGCAGCGGCTTTGAAACGTTGTACCGCATGGATGACAACAAATACTATCTGTCCAGCGGCATTATGGCAGGGCACTACCTCACCAGCACAATGGAAGCAACCCTGGAGCGGCACGTTGATTGATATTTAGTTGATTGATACTTAACAGTCAAGCAGAATGCTGTACTGACTCAAGCTGCGTTTGCTTACATAAAGCGGGATCGTTGACAAGAAGACACGTCAACGATCGCAACCGAGATCGCTAAAATGAATTTTACGGGATTACTAATCATAGAGATTAGATCCAACGATAGAGACTCTTGCATCACTGGCGATTATGTTGTTGACCTTGAACGTTGTTACACCTGAACGAGCAGGTGCAACAATGCCTCTCTTAGCGTGAACTATGACGACAGATTCCAACCTTGGACGCTTGCTTGCTAACCGTTATCGACTGGCTGAGCTGATTGGCAAAGGCGCAATGGGGCGAGTTTACCGAGCAGAAGATACGCTGCTGGGTGGTGTTATTGCGGTGAAGTTTCTGTCTCAAACGCTCCTTAACCCCAAAATGCGCGATCGTTTCAAGAGCGAAGCCCGCACATGCGCCCAGCTTGGTCGTAAAAGCATTCACATCGTCAACGTCATCGATTACGGCGTGACAGACTACAAGGAAGAAGATGTGCCCTTTTACGTCATGGAGTATTTGCAGGGGCAAAGCCTGACCGAAGTTATCAACAATCAGCCGCTTCCGCTTCCGCGCTTCCTGACCCTTTCTCGACAAATTTCGCTCGGTTTACAGTGTGCTCATCAGGGTATTGTCATTGACGGTAGCGTGTACCCCATCATTCATCGTGATATTAAACCCAGCAACATTCTGGTGAGCCGGGATGCCAGCCTGGGTGAGCTGGTAAAAATTCTTGACTTCGGCATCTCTAAACTCCTTCAGGCTGATAGTGAACAAACAAGCTCCTACATGGGCACACTGGCATACTCCTCGCCAGAGCAGATGGAAGGTCGGGAACTCGATTCACGCTCCGATATTTACAGTCTCGGCGTGATGATGTACGAGATGCTCACGGGTAAAATGCCGTTGCATGTCGAAACGCACGCCTTTGGTGCTTGGTACAAAGCGCATCACTCTCAGCCGCCGCGATCGTTTGAAGCGGTTGATCCAAGTCTGAAGCTACCGAAAGCGCTAGAAAATTTGGTCATGAGCTGTCTGGCAAAAACGCCCCGCGATCGCCCACAGTCGATCGTGGATGTGCTCAAAGCGTTAGAGCCGTTAGAACAGCGCTACAGCGAAAGTGTGCGTGCAGCGAAAGACCTCGACAAAATCTTGAAGCGAAAACCCCTGGAGAGCTTACTAGAGCCGCTGTCCAATCGTCCCCCACAGGTTGAGGAGGTTTATCAAGTTGCCACTTGGCCCCAAGATAAGCCGACGGCGCAAATTGTCTTCGCTCAAAGCCTAACAACGGGTAGGAGCACCATCCCAGCCGTATGGGTCATGCTACCCCAGTTGGAAATTCAAAACTTGCAGGTGTATAAACTCTACAATGTCATCTACAAAAATTTCCTCTATGCCATGTCGCCCCATCCGACGCTGCTGTGGATTACAGGCATTTACAACCGCAAGCGCAGTCAGAACAATGGCAGGAACAATCAAGAGCAGGGTCCACGCTGGTTGCCTTGCTACCTGGATCTCAAAACACCACACGGTCAAGAGCTAATCCGATTGTTGAGTGAAAAAGGTGAGTATCAGGTCTTGCTGTTTGCTCTGGAGCAACCGGACGTGTGCCTGCACGCTATGACAATTACGATCAACCGATCGCAGCAATTACAGCTTCAGGAATGGATCATCACCAGTCAATCGTATCGCTCGGTAGGACAGCCCACCCTCAGCAAAAATCTCTTGAAAGCAGAGTTTGAGAAGCTGAAACCACGCATTACGATCGAAATGGAAAAAGATCCCGGTGGCTCGTCTTTCGGACGGTAGCAGTCCAGCAGTTTGAAACACAACCTTTGAGTTTCAGGTCTAGCGTTGGGGTGGGAAGTAGAGAATGGGGTGCCAGCTTCGTCGCAATAACTCATCGGTGAATTGGGGTACAGACCATTTCAACAGCTTGTTTGGGCTATTGGATGCCGTGACGATCGCGCTGACATCTGCCATTTGTGCCGCTGTCAGCACTTCAACGATCGGGTCGCCCTCCCGCACTTCAACGGCATCGATCGACACATTCAACGCTGCCAGATCAGCGGCGATCGTCTCCAGTTCCTTCTGTGCCTGCTCAAGCTGGTAATCGACTGGCACATCTCGCCGCCGCAACCCTTCTACAACCCAGCACAAATGTAACCGCTGCCCGATCGTCGGCTGTCGAAGGCTTTCCTTGAGCCGTTGAATCAAGTACTTTGATGCGTCACTGCCGTGATAGGGCACCAGTAAGTAGCGGAAGAGATGACGACAGCGTAAATCTAGCTCTTCTGACGTATAAGTTGCTATTAACTGCGGTCGCAAAATCATCAGCGGCACGGCGAGGTGTTGCAAAAGCTCGGCTGTTGTACTGCCAAAAAGCTTTTCTGCTAATAAGCTACGAGTTGGCGTGCCAACCAGAATTAAGTCCACAGAGTGCTTTTTGGCAGCCCTCAAGATCAGGTCAACCGAACGACCAGACTCCACCTCCACCTGCACATCTATGCTTGCGGTTGTGTGGCTAAGGGCAACGCTCAGGCGATCGCGTACCCGCTCAACCTTCTTCGCATTGACTCGTGGTACACCGTCACAGTCCTCAAACGGAATGACGTGCAGAAACACCAGTCGCTCCACACCACCTGCCGCAAAGCTCGGCACAAAATTGACGAGGCGATGCAAGCCATCCTCAAAATCTGTGCAAATGAGTAAACGCTGAAACATAGCATTTAAGGTGGGCAAGCACACTTCAGCTAACCCGTCTTTAAACTATCATCGCGGGGCGGAATCATAGTCAGTTTAGCAAATGACTCTAGGCAAAAAGAGCAACCCTACACTGGAAAAGGTGAATCTTCCTTCTTGTTGTGGAGCTGAATGATATGTTGCTCCAGGCAAAAAACAGAACGAATTTTCCACTCCAATGGGTGACAGCTAACGTTGTAGAACAACGCTGCATGGCAAGAGACTTGAGGACAAATCACTACCTTTAAAGAAGCTGCCTTTTTCGGGAGTAAGCGGGTGACGCGATTCGAACGCGCGACATTCACCTTGGCAAGGTGACGCTCTACCACTGAGCCACACCCGCGAATTCAGACGATCTTTAGCTTCTCAAAAGAGAACGATTCTGTCAACCCTCTTTCTCAAAAGAGGCGTTAGGCTTTGGATGATAAAACCTTAAACCGTGCTGACCTCCTGGCTTAGACTGATTTTTAATGTTGTTCAAGGCAAGCGTTGGCTTAATAACCTGAGTCGTTATTGCTGACATCCACCGTTTCTGGTCTAAGGCTCAAATTATGGATTGCATTCACTTAAACGGCATTCGTTGTTATGGCTATACAGGCGCTCTGCCTGAAGAGCAGGTCTTGGGGCAATGGTTTGAGGTAGCACTGACGCTGTGGTTAGACCTGGCTTTAGCTGGGCAAACTGATTGTCTGAGCGATACCCTGGACTACCGGATCGTGATTGCCACGGTGCAAACGCTGGTGAAAACCTCAAAGTTTACGCTACTGGAGCGCTTGGCAGTTGCGATCGCAGAGGCAGTGCTACATTCAGCCGATCTAACTACTTCTATACCTGTGCAGCAAGTACAGGTACGGCTGTGCAAACCAGCCGCACCGATTCCAGACTTTGGCGGTGCCATCGTTGTTGAGGTGACGCGATCGCGCTAGAACTCTAAGCCAGATAGAAGCCCTACGGAGTCAAACAGTGCTGACTACCCATAGGGCTAGAGACGCAGTTAGGAGGTATCTTGCTCCCTAAAAATACACAGAGAAATGCGATCGACCCCGTCTTTTAATAAGTTCTTAAACTCTACACCTTTAGCGTTCAGCCTTTCTCTTAAAATCCCATGGCTCGTGCTACTGCGTTCAACTCTGGCTCAATGCCTTGGTGAAGCTGGTTATTGCTGTGTGTAATGGCAGTATCTGGATCTTTAAGCCCGTTGCCAGTCAAGACGCATACGACAGTGGCACCAGAAGGAACCAGTTCTTTGACTTTCAGTAATCCAGCGACAGATGCAGCGCTGGCAGGTTCACAGAAAATGCCTTCTTCAGCCGCCAACAGACGGTAAGCGTCGAGGATTTCGGCATCAGTGACAGCGGTGAATTTGCCCTGGCTGGCGTGCTGGACGGCGATCGCGCGTTCCCAGTTTGCTGGATTGCCAATCCGAATCGCCGTTGCGAGTGTTTCTGGATGCGCCACAGGTTGTCCAGTAATGAATGGGGCGGCTCCCGCTGCTTGAAAACCCATCATCTGTGGCAGTTTCGTGCAGCGTTGCTCCTGGTGATACTGGCAAAAGCCCATCCAGTAAGCGGTAATATTGCCTGCATTGCCAACTGGGATGCAGAGCCAGTCAGGCGCATCGCCCAGTGCATCGACAATTTCAAACGCGGCGGTTTTCTGCCCTTCTAAGCGATAGGGGTTCACCGAATTGACCAATGTTACAGGATAATGTTCGGACATTTCTCGTACAATGCTCAGTGCCTGGTCAAAATTCCCTTTAATTGCCATTACTTCTGCGCCATAGAGCAACGCCTGCGCTAACTTGCCCAAGGCGACGTAGCCTTCTGGAATCAGCACGAACGCTCTCATGCCACCGCGACGGGCATAGGCAGCCGCCGCCGCAGAGGTGTTGCCTGTACTGGCGCAAATCACGGCTTTTGCTCCCGCTTCCTTTGCCTTAGAAATTGCCATCGTCATACCCCGGTCTTTGAAGCTTCCGGTTGGATTTAAGCCGTCATACTTCACTAAAACTGTGACTTGCCGACCAATTTGAGCTGCGATCGCAGGTGCGGGGATCAGGGGTGTATTGCCTTCATGCAGCGTTACAACGGGTGTCTCAGGTGTAACGGGTAGATATGGTCTATAGGCTTCAATGAGTCCACGCCAGCCAGCTTGCGCCGTTGAGCCAGCATGGTGAGTCGATTGTCCAGATTGGCTTTGGGAATCAGTCGATAAAGCTATGGTCACAGGAGTTACGCGATCGAACTAAGCAGGTTTGTAAAAGGCAATTTCACTGACCACTGCTCTTTGCCGTTAAACCAATATGTTGGTGGTCTAGCAACAGATGATGGCTGGCAAAGGCGTTAGTGGTAGTTTAGCCTTGAACGCTCATTTTACCTCGATCGCCTGACATCCCTTCCCTTCGTCGGTCTGATCGCGTGCAGTTCTCTCAAGGATTGCTCTATGCAACTCGCGTCACAGTTAACCGTCGATAGTCAAAGCTGGTCTTGCAGGAGGGCGATCGACACAAGCTTTCTAAATTCCGTAGTTTTGCCCAGTTAGAAAACTGGCTCTTAAATTTACAATTTGCCAATGTAACCAATTACAATTTTCTGTAAAGTTCAGGTTAAGATAATACCTGCGGTGTGAGTGAGTACAAATGACTAGGTAAGCCCTGATGATTGATAGCCCAATTCGCGTGTCCGATACCCAAACGCAGCAGGATCAAACGCAGCAGGATCAAACACAAGCGCCAAACCTCAAAGCAGCGGTGGTTGATCAGCAGCGTTCTCGTTTGATTGAAGCAATGAAGTCCCAGTATCAACTGGATCAGCAAGTCAAATTTCTTCATCTTCAAGCGGAAGCCGATTCACTTTTGCAGCAGTTACAGTCCATCAAACAGCAACGTCAGGCTTTAGCAACACCATCGTCGGTGCGGTGAGTCATAGACAGAGTTCTTCTTGATCTTCTTTCAACGGCGATTCGGTTGATCGGCAAGATACTTGGAGGCTGTCATTCTGCTGAAGGTAACAGTGAAAGGCAGAGCATTCGGTAGCAAGAGGAAGGCACGACCTGTCAAGCTCTATACTCGACATGACTCTATTGAGTGAAATTTGCTATGCGCTCTTTCTGGTCTGACCCCTATCTCTGGATTCACCTTGCAGGACTGGCAGCCTTTCCCCTTTTTTTAGAGGGGTGCTTGATCGGATTTGCGCTAGGTGATCCCTTTTTACCAGTTTGGCTAGAGCTTCTGCTAGTGGCTGCTATAGGAGTTGTGCCTATTCTGTGGATGCAGTGGCAACGTCCCTTCTACATCTTTAGCCTTATGGCAGCGAGTGTAAAACCAGACGCACTAACTGACGAACAGCGACGCTTGCTGACATTGTTCAAACTGCCTCGTAACAGGATTCTAGCGGTACTGGTAGCGATCGCCCTGCTTGTTGTACTAGAGAAAATCTACGACATTGCACCGATCGCGGTCACTTCGGTTTCCTTCTTGCCCGCTTCGCATGGTTTGGGGTTACTGCTAGCCGCTGCTGCCTTCTTTGCCTGCAATCTCTTTGTGCAAGTGCCCATGAGTGTGGCTAGTGTCATGCTATCGAGCGAGTCAGCGTTTGCAACAACGCGTCCCCATCCGCTTGAGGACGTGCGTCTAAGTTTTACGATCATAGGGCTACAGCTTAAGCAGATCCTGCCCTCTGTGATTCCAGACGTGCAACCAACATTAGCAACGGCAACTCACTCAAAGCCTGCTGAAGCTGCGATCGAGCCGTTTCAAAGCGATAGTACGAGCACAGACAGTGCTGACTCCTTAACCAATGATATGTGGTCAGACACAGGGACCGCGATCGACCATCCAGCTTTGAAAACGGAGACATTTGTTGTGAGCGAAACAGATACACCTCGCACTGAATTAGAGACGGAGCCTGAAACCGATTTTTCTTGATTCATGCGGTGTGCGGCTGTGACCGAGCAAACGCCTTCGCGTTTAGGCTGTTATTGAACAAGCGCCTTCGCGCTTAGGCTGTTATTGAACAAGCGCCTTCGCGCTTAGAATATGATGAGTCTCCTTTGGCTTGCCGATGCGTAGTGATTTAGGTTCGCCCCAGCGCTTTCCCAGGGTGCCAAACGATCGACGCGTGGCGGCATTTGCGATCGATTTTGGTGCAGCGTCCTTGTTAAGTGCTCTGGGTGGAGCCAGTGCCATCATTCCGCTCTACCTTCTGAGCTGGTACGGGCTGAGAGTCGTTCTTGTGGTGAAAAACCAGGGGCAGAGCTTAGGACGGTGGGCTTTGGACATGAAAGTGCTTGACCCGAAGCGACGCGCAATGCCAGGTCTATTGGAGCTGACTAAGCGCGAAACCCTGACTGGCGTAGGGAGTTTGCTCATTTTGCTTGGCTTGGTGAACCTTAGCCCGACGAATGGTTTCATTCTGGTAGCACCGATCCCGCTGGTGATCGATTGTGGCTTAGCGTTTTTGGACGACGAATTTCGGCAAGCGTGGCACGATCGCATCGCCCGTACTGTGATCATTCAAACCCATCGAGGCTATTCACTTGACATCAAGCTAAAAAGGATGGTTGCCCAACTGGGCGATCGTGTGAAATAATGAAAGACTGTGTGTAATTCGTTCTTCTTCACTGATTTTGTAGGATTATGGCTAAGAGTAAAGGTGTCCGCATTGTAATTACGCTGGAATGTACCGAGTGCCGCACCAACCCTGCCAAGCGATCGCCGGGAGTCTCTCGCTACACGTCCACCAAAAATCGTCGCAATACCACTGCACGGATCGAGCTGAACAAGTTCTGTCCACACTGCAATAAACATGCAGTGCACAAAGAGATTAAGTAACGTCAACAGGAGCGATCCTTGAGGTGCAGCTTTCCTGGTGTGATCGCTCTCCTGCTGGCTCACTAAAAACCAACCACTAGCAACCAACAACCATTCCTGACCATGACGTATTTTCGCCGCCGGGTTTCGCCAGTCAAGCCCGAAGACCCCATTGACTACAAAGATGTTGATCTGCTCCGCAAATTTATTACCGAGCGCGGTAAGATCTTGCCTCGTCGCATTACAGGTCTTACTGCTAAGCAACAGCGTGCCCTTACGCAGTCCATCAAGCGCGCGCGTATTTTAGCTTTGTTGCCCTTCGTGAACCAGGAAGGCTAAGTCGGTGGTTTTTGAGGGAATAGGGTGTAGGGTACTGGATACAGGATTCTTTTAGACTGCATCTTCGGTCATCCGAAGCTCTAAGCTGAGCACTGGCGATCGATCGCCACCCAATCAGCATCTTGGCACTGTACCTTTCATCCTACCCCCGCACCTCAATGGAGAAGGGATCTCTTGTTGAATTTCGTCTGAGTGGTGAGCGTCGTCTTGCGGTTGCCGAGCGTCCAGAGGGCAAAAAGCACTGGATTGTAACCGATGATCGCGGTCAGGCGCATACGTTGCACCCCCGACAAATCACCTATGAAGTGGGTGGCAACTACAAGCCGTCTGCCATTCCGCAATTCCTAAAAGAAATTCAGCCCTATATCGATCCGTCTAACCTGGAAGTTGCCTGGGAAATTTTGGTAGAAGAGGGTGAAACCGTTGACCCGGCAGCAATGGCATTGCTACTCTTTTCTGACCAAAATGCAGCTCTTAATTACGCTGCCCATTGGCTTTTAAGCGATGACAAGCTTTACTTTAAGCTGAAGGGCGATCGCTACGAACCTCGCCCCACTGCTCAGGTGCTGGAGCTGAAGCATCAGCTTGACATGGAAGCGCAGCGTGAGCAGGAATGGCAAGGCTTTTTGGCACGAGTTGAACATGCTCTGGCAGGGCAACCCATTGAATGGCTCAGCAGCGATCGCCCTCGTTTGGACGCTCTTGAACGATTTGCCACGTTCGGTGAAGAGGCGACTCAGCGCGTCTCTGCTCTAGAAACCCTGTTACACTTAAAACGACCTGAGACATCCCAGGCTGCGCTTCAACTGTTGGTCGAGATAGGGCTATGGAGTCCTCACGAGAACTTAGCGTTGCGTCGCAGTCAGATTCCAGTTCACTTTCCTCCCAGGGTACTGGATGTGGCACATCGTTGTCTGACCTCTCCGCCGCCTGACTTGAATGCCGATCGCCTGGATTTAACCCATCTCAAGGTTTATACCATTGATGATGAAAGCACGCTCGAAATCGATGACGGTCTGAGCCTGGAATACCTTGCTGATGGTGTCCAACGACTGTGGATTCACATTGCCGACCCGACTCGTTGGATGCATCCAGGTGATGAACTCGATTTAGAGGCACGTCGCCGCATCACGACGCTGTACTTGCCAACGGGCATGGTTTCCATGTTCCCGACCGAGTTAGCTACAGGACCGATGAGCCTGGTGCAAGGGCGCACCTGCTGTGCCCTCAGCTTCAGCGTGATTTTGAGTCCAGAAGGCGCAATTCAGGACTACAGCATTTATGCCAGCCTCATCAAGGCGACCTATCGCCTGACCTACGATGATGTGGATGAGATGTTGGAGCTGGGTGTGCAGGCAGAGTCAGAGCTAGAGGCGATCGCAAAGTGGGCAAAGCGTCGTCAAGTATGGCGACAGTCTCAGGGCGCAATCAGTATTCACATGCCAGAATCGTCGATTAAAGTCTATGACGATGAAATTACGATTCAAGTGCTCAACGATTCGTTAGCGCGTCAGCTTGTGGCGGAGATGATGATTTTAACGGGTGAGGTTGCGGCTCACTATGGTCGAGCATACAATCTACCGCTGCCGTTTCGTCACCAGCCGCAGCCCGAATTGCCGTCTGAAGAAGAACTGCTGCAACTCCCCTCAGGACCAGTGCGCTCTTGTGCGATTCGGCGCTGTATGCCTCGCAGTGAGTTGAGCATCACTCCCGCTCGCCACGCCAGTTTGGGACTGGATAATTACACCCAGGTGACCTCACCGATTCGTCGCTACAGCGATTTGTTAGCGCACTTTCAGATCAAGGCACATCTCCGGGGTGCCGCACTCCCCTTTTCTGCCGAAGTGATGAAAGAATTGATCTTAAGCATTAGTTCGGCTGCCTACGAAGCTGTTCTTGTAGAGCGTCAGACCAATCGCTATTGGGGGCTAGAGTTTCTGCGGCGCAATGCAGATGAAGTCTGGGATGCTTTAATGCTTCGCTGGCTTAGAGAACACGAGAACCTTGGCTTAGTGCTTCTAGAAGACTTGGGCATTGAGCTGCCGATGCGCTTTACCCGACCTGTAACACCGGGCGATCGCCTGGAACTCAAAGTCAGCCATGCTGATCCCCAACAAGACATCATTCAATTTCAAGAAATGATGTATCAGGAAGCTCAAGCAAAGAATTAGGACAGTACGTTTGCTGTTAGATCGAGCGATCGGTTTTAGAGTGGATAGTCTGTAAGGTGCCCTATCATTGTGGCTAGAGCACCTATCTGTCTAGAGATTTAAACCTGTGTGTCTTGGTGAGCAGGATTGCGACCACTTTGACCAGAGATGAAAAACTCAACGCGGGTATGGCTCAACTCAACCAAATCGCCATCGTTCAACAAGCGCTGCTCTAGAGGAGCCAAACGACGGCAGTTGACAAAGGTACCGTTGCTGCTGCCCACATCCATAATATAGAAGCCGCGATCGGGACAATGCCCAATAACGGCATGGCAACGGGAAATGGACGTGCTTTTAATTGCAATTGAGCAAGTACTGTTGCGACCAATTAACCAACTGGCACCCACTGAAGTGACATGCGTCGCGCGATCGTCCGGTAAGTTAGTCGTCAAAAAAGCAGTGCGTCCAGTGGTCACTGCCTGAATGTAAAAAGAACTAACTTCACAGCGACTAGAAGCATTTAAAACAGGTTCAATAATAGTTGCTACTTGGCTGAGGTTGGGACCACAGTCTTCAAGCAGGCATTGAGAGAGTGAAGGATTTTTCTCTAGAAATTTGAGTGCGCGTCGATTAGAGTCACTGGAGGGCTTCAGATTCAACATGATTCCTATCTGGAAAGACAACTTCTTTGCATTAAGAGTTAAAGCTGGGTCGTTAAACCCTAAAACCCTGATCAGTTCAGTGCAAGCAGTTGGGTCTGCTGACGGTAGGATGATGGCTCCCCCTTACGGGTGATCAATGTAATTATGTAGACTAAACAACACACCGCAAGAGGATGACAACCGTGAAGTAAGGCAACTTGTTACAGCCTTCATACAGGTACTGAAGTTATGTCGCTTCTTTAAGCTGGTATGAAAATTTCCTTCTAGAAGCCTAAAAACCAGGGTGTCTTATAAAATTTTGATGAAAACGCTCTACCACAGCATTCCAACGCTGTTGCGTCGAGCGTAATGCAATTAACGAGAGAAGGCAGCGATCGCTGTTACGCAACCCGTTAACGCTGCATATCCTTGTGATGATGAGCAGTCAGCTTCGGCACTCAGTAACTTTACTGAGCTTGCCCTTAAGTAAGATGCTCTTAGGAGTTGTGCAGAAATAACAGCATAGTCTGTAGCCTTCAGCCGTCAGTGAAAAGCTGATAGCTGATAGCTCATAGCTCATAGCTGATAGCTCATAGCTCATAGCTGATCCAAAATGTGCCGTTATTTCTTAGCAAGCTCTCAAGCAAGATGATACTTAAGCCAAAAAGCTAACAGCGGCATCGTAATACGGTAGCCGTAGTCTGGTCCATATACCAGCCCTTTTTGTTCTAGACTTGCTAGAGCACCCTGAAGTCCGCCGCCTCTAGAAAGCTGGTGCTTCTGGATATAATCTCGCGAATGGGGACTGTCAGTTGGGTCGAGCGCAAGGCTTTCAAGGACACGTACCTGACTGGGCGGCAGTAGCAGAATTAAGGACTCAAACGTCAGCGATAGATCTTCTACAAGTGCCAGGGTGCTGCGGTAGACGTGGTGAGGATAGACAACGTAAGCATTGAGCGCTTGGTTTTTGGCGTAATATGCGATTTCATGCTCTTTCAGGTGGCTAGAGGAGTGCTTTGGGTTGAAGGCTTTAGCTGGCACGTTCAACGCCTCAAACGCATGACGATCCAGCCAGACCCGCCTGGCAAGGGCAATCGCATCCCCAACATGCCCTTGCACATACGCCAGAAATAAGTCCAATGCTTGACCTTCAGGTTCAAACCGAAGTCCCTCTGCTGCCAGCACCGAAACAATCCACGGACGCAGCTCTGCCTCTTCCAGTGGTTCAAGGAAGATGACTTCGACCTTGCTGTCTTGCACCCAGCTTTCTGCCACAGTGGCAATTAGCGCATAGCTCACCTGCGTTTGCTGCTGAATTTCCTGGCGCAGATAGCTTTGCCACTTTTCCGATCGATCCCAGGAGCGAATGTGAGCAAAGTTTAGAAAGACCAGCACGACACGACAGTCAAGCCATTCTGCCATCGCTTGTGGCAGCGCCAGCAAACTTTGAAACAGTACCCACTCGTTTTTTGGCGTGGGATGCCAGACAAGTCGCGCCTGTCTGTTCGCTGTCATCTCTAAAATGATTGGCTGATCCTGACTCCACTGTTGAATCAACCCTAACTCGGTCGATGACTGAAAAGCCGCAATGATACCTTCAGTCAGGAGTTGGAGGAAGCGATTGCTATCAGTCGCACGCAAACAGTCAATTTCAATTACCCTAGCGCCAACAGCACGCGCAGCATGACGCAGCAGTGTACGACGACCACTACCGGGTACTCCAGCAAGTAATAAATCACCGTCCGCTGCAAGGATTTGGCTGACCTGTTGCAACTCGCTTTGTCTACCAATGAGATTCTGTGGCTTAAACGGGTTCACAACCATCGTGAGATTTTTTTCGGTTTTCGTACGATCGCCTTTACACTATTTAATAGTGCCGCTTAGTTGCTTTAGGCACTATGATCAGGTGCTATAGGTGTTATAACACTCCTCGCCGTCCCTCACCATTAGTTGACTATGATTGCAAACTCGCCTTCACCTGACACTGCAGCGATCTGGCATACGCTGGGTGTGCATCAGACTCTAGAGCAATTTCAGAGCGATCGCCAAGCTGGTTTAACGACTCAGCAAGTAGCCGCCCATCTTGAGCAGTACGGTTCAAATGAGTTAGTGGAAACGGGGGGACGCAGCACCTGGGAAATTCTATTAGACCAGTTCACCAACATTATGCTGCTGCTGCTGATTGCGGTAGCGCTGATTTCTGGTGCGCTCGATTTCTTCGATTGGAGAGCAGGCAAGCTCGATCCAGGTGAGATTCCGTTTAAAGACACGATCGCCATTTTTGCGATCGTCATTCTGAACGGTCTCTTAGGCTACTTTCAAGAGAGCAAGGCAGAAAAAGATCTGGCAGCGCTGAAAAAGCTGGCAACGTCCAGAGTGCGAGTTATTCGGGATGGGAAGACGATTGAAGTAGACTCAAAAGACCTGGTGCCCGGTGATGTCATGCTTTTAGAAGCAGGGGTGCAGGTTGCAGCCGATGGTCGCTTGCTGGATGCGGCAAATCTGCAAATCAGAGAATCAGCGCTGACGGGTGAAGCACAGGCGGTAAACAAGCGCGTTGATGCCGAACTGCCAACCGATACCCCGTTAGGCGATCGCGTTAACCTCGTCTACCAGGGTACAGAAGTGCTCCAGGGACGGGCAACCGTTGTTGTCACTGGAACGGGGATGCAGACTGAGCTAGGGCGCATTGCCACGATGCTTCAATCGGTTCAAACGGAACCCACACCGCTGCAAAAGCGCATGGCGTTACTGAGCAAAGTGCTAGTAACAGGCGCGTTAGCGTTGGTCGCCCTAGTGGTAGTGGGTGGCATCCTTCACCTGGGCGTTGGTAGCTGGAAGGAACTACTGGAAGTCTCGCTGAGTATGGCAGTGGCGATCGTCCCCGAAGGTCTTCCAGCCGTCATCACTGTTACCCTCGCCTTGGGTACGCAGCGCATGGTGAAACGACAAGCACTCATTCGCAAACTGCCTGCTGTAGAGACTCTTGGCTCTGTTACCACCATTTGTTCTGATAAAACGGGGACGCTCACACAAAACAAAATGGTCGTACAGCTATTGCACACCAGCAGTAGCTCCCTGCGTGTCACGGGTGACGGCTACGCTCCCACTGGAGAATTTGCATTGGTTGATGCTCAAGCTGAAGCCACGCTCGATCCGCAAGAACAGCCAGAACTATTAAACTTGCTGACTGCCTGCACCGTTTGTAATGACGCTGTTTTGCAGGAGGATAAGGGCGCATGGATTATTCTAGGCGACCCCACAGAAGGAGCGTTGCTTACACTAGCAGGCAAAGCAGGGTTTGAGAAGGATCAATGGGCAAGCAAGCTGCCGCGTGTGGCTGAATTTCCCTTTTCGTCTGAGCGCAAACGCATGAGCGCGATCGCAGAAGTCCTAGACGCTGATCCCACTCTGACTGGTAACACATCCCACTACATGATGTTTACTAAAGGCTCGCCCGAACTGATTTTAGAGCGCTGTACGCAGATTCAAGTTGGTGACGCAGCACAGGCAATTACAGATGAACAGCGTCGCCTGATTTTGAGCCAGAATGACCAGATGGCAGGTCGAGGGCTGCGCGTCCTTGGCTTTGCCTGTAAGCCACTGACTGACATTCCCCCCGAAGGCTCCGATGAAACGACAGAGCGTGAGCTAATCTGGTTGGGCTTAGTCGCAATGCTGGATGCACCTCGCCCTGAAGTCCGCGATGCCGTTGCCCGCTGCCGCTCCGCAGGCATTCGTCCCATCATGATTACGGGCGACCATCAATTGACCGCCCAGGCAGTTGCCGAAGATTTGGGGATTGCAAAACCGGGCGATCGTGCCCTCAGCGGTCGTGAGTTGGAACGGCTCAGCCTGGAAGAATTGGCGAATCAGGTCGAGGATGTCAGCGTTTATGCCCGCGTTGCGCCCGAACATAAGCTACGAATCGTCCAGGTGCTACAGCGCAAAGGTCACATAGTTGCGATGACGGGTGATGGGGTCAACGATGCCCCTGCCCTAAAGCAAGCAGACATTGGCATTGCCATGGGAATTACGGGCACCGACGTAAGTAAAGATGCCAGCGACATGGTGCTGCTGGATGACAACTTTGCTACGATCGTGGCTGCTACTGAAGAGGGACGGGTCGTTTACACCAACATTCGGCGCTTCATCAAGTACATTCTGGGTAGCAATATTGGCGAACTGCTGACCATTGGAGCTGCACCGCTTTTGGGTTTAGGTGGTGTACCGCTATCGCCGCTACAAATCCTCTGGATGAACCTTGTCACCGATGGTCTACCCGCACTGGCACTGGCAGTAGAACCCGCAGAACCGGACGTGATGAAACGTCCGCCCCACGATCCGGGTGAAAGTATTTTTGCGCGCGGTCTAGGTGCATACATGATTCGGATTGGGATTGTGCTGGCAATTTTGGCGATCGCTCTCATGTCCTGGTCGTATGGGTATGCCCATGCCAACCCTACTGCGGAAGACCCGAACGGCGATCGCTGGAAAACAATGGTCTTCACAACCTTATGTATTGCTCAGATGGGTCACGCTCTGGCAATTCGTTCTAATTCACGTTTGACCATTGAACTGAACCCGTTTTCCAATCCGTTCCTTTTGGGAGCCGTGTTTCTCACCTCGCTGTTGCAGCTAGCATTGGTCTATGTGCCGTTTATGCGTAGCTTCTTCAACACCCATTATTTGAGCGGCTCTGAACTTGGCATTTGCCTGGGTGTCAGCGCACTCATGTTCGTCTGGGTAGAGTTGGAAAAACTGGCGTATCGGTGGTTTGCCAAGACAAGGCGGTAAGTGACTATCGGCGTTGTTGGATGAAAGGACGAATCACCAATTTGCCCTTCTCCCTAAAGAGAAGGGCTGGGGACGAGGGTTAGCAATCAGCGCTGGTGCGCTCCCTCGACGATCGATGTTCTAGCCTTTTGACGGCTGACGGCTGATAGCTGACGGCTTATGTATCTCAAAACGCTTCACCTTCGACAGTTTCGCAATTACGTGGATCAAGCGGTGGAGTTTGGTGCGCCCAAGACAATCTTGTTGGGCAACAACGCTCAGGGTAAATCCAATTTGCTAGAGGCAGTGGAACTGCTGTCAACGTTACGATCGCATCGCACGTCGCGCGATCGTGACTTGATCTACACGGGCAAAGAAAGCGCACGCGTAGATGCACAGCTAGAGCGAGATGTTGGCTCGATCGACCTTTCCTTTACTCTGCGGGTCAACAGTCGGCGCACAGTTGCCATCAACAGCGAAACCGTCCGTCGCCAGCTTGACTTCCTGGGCATTCTCAATATGGTGCAGTTCTCCAGCCTGGATTTAGATCTGGTGCGTGGTGGACCAGATCAGCGACGCAACTGGCTGGATTCTCTGCTCATTCAATTGGAGCCTGTCTATGCTCATATCTTGCAGCAATACAACCAGGTGTTGCGGCAGCGGAATGCGTTGCTGAAAGGCAATCAGCGGTCGGTCAGCGGTCAGCAGTCAGCAGTCAGCAGTCAGCAGTCAGCGGTCAGCGGTCAGCAAGCAGCAGTCAGCAGTCAGCAAGCAGAGTTTGAGAGAGCTGAGGACGGTGACAACGATCTCTTTTCTGACGGACTCGATCGAAACCTTGAAGCCTTTAATAAAACTGAGCTTGCGCTTTGGGATGCTCAGCTTGCAGCGACGGGAACACGTGTGATTCGGCGGCGTGCCAGAGTGTTGCAGCGACTGGCTCCCTTGGCGCAGCGCTGGCATCGTGAAATCAGCGGTAGCACGGAAGAGTTGGCAATTAATTACGCGCCCAATGTCGCTTTAGAACAAGATGAGCCGGAATCAGTGAAGCAAGCGTTTTTGGCAAAAATTCAGGAACGGGCGATCGCCGAGCAGTACCAAAGCACGACGTTAGTCGGTCCCCATCGGGATGATGTGGAATTTACGATCAACCAAACATCGGCACGTCAGTATGGTTCTCAAGGGCAACAGCGCACGTTGGTACTGGCGCTCAAGCTTGCCGAACTCAAGCTGATTGAAGAAGTCATTGGCGAACCACCGCTCCTGCTGCTGGATGATGTGCTGGCAGAACTTGATCTCGATCGCCAAAATCATCTACTCGAAACCATTCAAGACCGCTACCAAACGCTGATCACCACAACACATCTAGGCTCGTTTGATGCCCAGTGGCTGTATTCTTCACAGATTTTCTCGGTCAAACAAGGGCAGTTAACAGCAGGCGCTTAGAGGCTCTAGAGGCTGGTTGTAGCGGGTTCTGTCGATCGGCGATCTTAAGTTTTCTAGAGAACAACTACACATGCTTGGCTCAGCTATCAGCAGTTAGCTGCTCTCTGACTACTGACTACTAGTTCGCTACGGATCAGTAACGAAGGCTTCTCGAATTGGGTTCTTAACCTGGCATAAACTTCAGAGCAGCACCATTCATACAATACCGCTGCCCTGTCGGTTTAGGACCGTCCTCAAACACATGCCCCAAGTGCCCACCACAGCGACTGCAATGAGTTTCAACGCGGGTCATAAACAACGATCGATCGACTGTGGTTTCAATTGCACCATCGATCGGCTTGAAAAAGCTGGGCCAGCCTGTACCGCTGTCAAACTTAGTATCAGACGTAAACAAGGGTAAGCCACAACCTGCGCAAAGATAGGTGCCGTTGCTGTACTCTTTATCCAAAGGACTAGTACGAGCGCGTTCTGTACCATGCTGGCGCAGAACGTGGAACTGTTCTGGCGTTAGAGCATTGCGCCACTCGTCCTCATTTTTTTGGATTTCAAATTCGTGGTTTGTGGTTGTCATGTGCGATCTCCTGGAGAAGTAGCGTGATGGAAAGGCGGCGCTGACGACTACAGCACTGGTCTCGATCAAAGTTCGTCTATCTATTCTACGTAGATCATTGCTGATGAAGCAGCCCAGGTGAATCAGCTTAAAGGCACAAACTGGCTTAGCAACCCGCGATCGCTCAAACCTTAAAGTAAGATGGCCCTCTTTGGTCGCTTGGAGAAGAGGTGTTTAGCCCAGATATAGCTAAGTTTGAGCGTACTTGTCGCACTCAGCATTGAGCGATCAGCGATTAGAGAAAAGCTGACGGCTGACCGCTGATGGCTGACGGCTGACGGCTGACCGCTGATGGCTGACCGCTGACGGCTGACCGCTGACCGCTCAATGCTTCAGTGCCGCTCACAACTGATTTAGGACTGCTATAGATCTTATTTATAGAAACCATACATGCTGTCGTTTGATTGTTATTCCAAGCATTGATAGCGTAGTCATCATCCCGTTCATTCTAGGAGCATCTCTAATGAACCATGCTGAACAATGTTTGAAATTAGAACGGTGTTTGAAATTAGATCCGTTGAGTGTTGTTGCAAGCACGATCGAACCCTCTACAGTCGTTTCTTGCCCCAAAATAGACTTCTGGCAACGTTTGGTTCATCTGTTGACTCACGCCCAGACGTTGCACGTTTGGCAGCACCTCGATCGCTTTGGCAACCGCTACTGGCAAGCTTACGACGCTGCAACAGGACGATCGACTTCCGCTGGCTCTGAAGCCGAGATACGGGCGTGGCTTGAGGAGCGTCGCTACCAAAAATGACATTTACACTGGTTATAGGCAACAAAAACTATTCGTCCTGGTCGCTCCGTCCGTGGTTAGCCATGCGTCAATTGGATGTGAGCTTCAACGAGGTGCAAATCGCCCTCTACAAACCGGAGTCAAGCCAACACATTCGGCGCTATTCTCCGGCAGGCAAAGTACCTGTGCTGTTGGATGACACTATCACCGTCTGGGATTCTCTTGCCATTCTGGACTATCTCGCTGAATGTTTGCCGACACTTCACTGGTTGCCTACAGACAAACCAGCCCGTGCGATCGCCCGTGCGATTAGTGCCGAGATGCACTCTGGTTTCCAGGCTCTGCGTCACAATATGCCAATGAACTGCCGCGCCAGGCTTCCTGGTCAAGGGATGACATCTGACGTGCAAATGGACATTGATCGCATCACCATCATCTGGCGCAATTGCCGTCAAACGTTTGGTGCAGACGGATCGCTGCTGTTTGGTCAGTTTACAATCGCCGATGCCATGTTTGCCCCTGTCGCGCTACGTTTCGTCACCTACGAGGTGCCACTAGACGATGTTTGTCAGCAGTATGTCGAGTCGATACTGGCACTTCCAGCGATGCAGGAGTGGCTCCAAGCGGCTAAAACTGAAGTCGAAACGCTACCCGCTTTTGAACGGTAGCGATCGTCGGGTCATGTGATCAGCTACATCCTTCCGTCGGCTCGTTACAGGTAACAAACCGACGGTCAATGCCTCCAGTAATTAAATCTAGATCCCGGCACCGTCCAAAAACTCTTCGATTACTTTGTCACGCAGGCGGCAACTGCGAGAAATAGCGTCAGCAGACGGTTCAGTGTGCTCAGCGGTAGCAACCCCTTGATCGCTTCCACGATCGCCATTGGACGCTCTTGAGGTAGTTGAAACGAGCAAAAGGGATTCGTTGAGCGACTGCTTAGTTTGCAGTAGTTGAAGTTGCTGCTCTAACGATTCGATTCGATCGACCAACGCCCGAATGACCTGCGCCTCTGAGTCAGGTAAGCGTCCATGCTCCAGGGGATCAGCGCGTCCGCCCGATCGATGCACAATGCGACCAGGCACCCCAACGACCGTGCAGTCTGATGGCACCGCACGCAGCACAACCGATCCGGCTCCAATGCGGACGCGATCGCCAATCTCAATATTGCCTAGCACTTTGGCACCCGCGCCCACCACTACATCTTCACCCAGGGTCGGGTGCCGCTTCCCACTCTCTTTGCCCGTACCGCCCAGCGTTACACCCTGGTAGATGAGCGCATAGTTGCCCACGATCGCGGTTTCACCAATGACCACACCCATGCCGTGGTCAATAAAAACACCTTGCCCAATCTGCGCGCCAGGGTGAATTTCAATGCCCGTTAAAAAGCGTGCTAACTGAGAGATCAAGCGGGGAATGAATGGCAAACCCAGCCGATAAAGCTCATGAGAACAGCGGTGAAACGCGAGCGCCTGCAACCCTGGATAGCAAAATAAAACCTCCAGCCAGTTGCGGGCAGCCGGATCACGCTCAAAAATAATGCGAAAGTCGGCAATGAGGGTAGTTAGCACAAGAGACAAGCCCTTCAGCAAAACAAATCCTACTCATTTTAGCGTCTGCGCGCCTTCAATGGGCGTATAGAGGAGAAGTCCAGCATTTTCTAGAAATGCTGGTATCTTGGGCACACTAAGTTCAGTAAGCTGGTTGGTACGTTTCAGCTTGCCCTGATCAGCCGTGTCATCGACCTCCATGAATCAGCATCACGAGATTGCTACGAAAAAAAACATCCTGGTTGTCGATGATATGCCGGACAACTTGCGTGTTTTGTCAGCGCTGCTCAGTCGTCAAGGGTATGCAGTGCGAAAGGTACTGAACGGCAAGCTGGCTCTCAAAGCAGTCGAGGCAGCGCTACCTGACCTCATCTTGCTTGATATTCGCATGGCGGAAATGGATGGATACGAACTCTGTCAGCAGTTAAAAGCACTACCGCAAGTGCGTGAGATTCCAGTCATCTTTCTGAGTGCTCTCGATAGCGTCTTTGATAAGGTAAAAGCGTTCCAAGTGGGCGGTGTAGACTACATCACAAAGCCGTTTCAGGCAGAAGAGGTGTTGGCGCGGGTTGAGCATCAACTGACCATTCGGACGCTCCAACAACAGCTTCAGCAATACAGTCTTGACTTAGAGGCGCAAGTGCAGACGCGCACAGCTCAACTGCAACTGGCGTTTGATTTTGAAGCGACTTTGAAGCGCATTACCGATCGCGTCCGTGACAGCCTGGACGAAACCCAAATTTTGCAAGCAGCCGTGCAGGAGCTTGCGATCGCGGTTGGCGTGAGAAGCTGTAACGCGGCGCTCTACAACCTGGAGCAGCATTCTGCCAAAGTTCTGTACGAATATGCAGCCTCTCTCACTCCGATCCAGGGTCGCGTTTTGCAGATGGATAACTTTGAAGAGGGTTACAGCCAACTCTTACAGGGACAATACTTTCAGTTCTGCTCTCTGCTGCCAAATCCTCAACGGGGGCGTGTTGCCATGCTTGCCTGTCCCATTGTGGACGACCAGGGAGTACTCGGTGATTTGTGGCTCATTAGCCCTAGCGAGTACGTGTTTACAGAACAGGATATTCGCCTGGTGCAGCAGGTGGCAAATCAGTGCGCGATCGCCCTCCGGCAGTCACGTCTTTGTCAAGCTCTGCAAGCTCAGGTCAGCGAGCTAGAACAGCTCAATCAACTGAAGGACGATTTTCTCAGTACGGTTTCTCACGAACTTCGTACTCCGATGGCGAACATCAAGATGGCGATTCACATGCTAGAAATTAGTCTCAAGAGGGCTGAGCCTGGCTTAAACACAATGCTCCAACAGGATGATCAAGCGCCAGAGCCACTTCAAACTCAGCATCAAGAGTGGCAAACTCAGACTCAACCCAAAGCCGCAGCCGTCGATCGCTACCTGCAAATTTTGCACGACGAATGCCAGCGAGAAATTGATTTGATTACTAACTTGCTTGACTTGACCCGTCTGGATGCTGAAGCGGAGTCACTGACGCTGACGACCATTGCGCTAGCAACGTGGATTCCAGTCATTGCAGAGCCGTTCAGTGATCGCGCCGCAAGCCAACAGCAACGGTTGCAGCTCAATATCACTCCTGACTTGCCAGCGTTAACGACAGAACAATCCTATCTGGAGCGCATTCTGACTGAACTGCTCAATAATGCTTGCAAATACACTCCGGCTGGGGAGTCGATCGTCGTAGCGACTCAAAAGACGGTAAACGGTTTGCAAATTAGCGTGACGAATACAGGCGTTGAAATTCCTGAACGCGAACAAGCACGCGTCTTCGATAAGTTTTATCGTATTCCCCATCACGACCCCTGGAAACGCGGCGGTACAGGGTTAGGGCTGGCGTTAGTGAAGAAGTTGGTAGACTGTCTTGGGGCAAACATTGAGTTGGAAAGCGCCAAGGAGGCGACAACCTTTAAGGTGCAGTTTTCCTCTGCTAGTAATGCTTTGCAGGGTGGTAGCGATCGAGAAACCACTGATCCAACTTCAGCGATCGTGAATTGAACAGCGAAAGCGCTGAACGATCAACCACCGTCAACGATTCTACAAACCGCCAAATGTCATGATTTGCTAGTGCTAAACGTATCACACTGTTTGAGGCTACCTGATTTTAGACCACGATCGAACCACGAGACCCGCTGTTCAGACGACCCATGCGTAAAGGCTTCTGGTACAACATAGCCGCTAGACTGTTTTTGCAAATAGTCGTCACCAATCTGAGCAGCCGTATTCATCGCACCCTTCACATCTTGCCCGTTGATTAAGTTGCGCTCAGCGGTGTAGTGCCCCCAAATACCAGCAAAACAATCAGCCTGAAGCTCAAGGCGAACGGACAGATTGTTGACCGTTGCCTTATCTGAGCGCGATTGCAGTTGTCTGACTTTGGTTGAGATGCCAAGCTGGTTCTGCACATGATGACCGACTTCATGGGCGATCGCATACGCACGCGCAAAATCAGCATCCGCTCCAGCCGTCGCCTGAACTTGCTTAAAGAACGCCATATCCAGATACACTTTGTCGTCAGCCGGACAGTAAAATGGACCCGCTGCTGCCTTCGCAAACCCGCAGGCTGAATCAACCCTACTGCTAAAGAGCACTAACTTTGGCGCTTGGTACGTTGCATTTAACTGTTGCTTGAAAATGCGGTTCCAGGTATCTTCAGTGTCGCCCAACACGGCTTTAACAAAGTCTGAGTCTCGATCCTGTATTGGCTGTCCCTGTCGTTGAGGTGCGGGGGCAACATCACCACCTTGCATCAAACTCAAGATTTCTAAAGGGTTAACCCCAAAAATCAGACCTGCAATGACCGCAATGACCACACCACCAATGCTGGCACCGCCAACACCTCCAGGAACGCCACCAGACCCGCCTCGACTGTCTTCCACATTGTTACTGCGGCGCATGTCGCTCCATTTCATAGCGTCTTCCCCGTGATGTGATGTTTAAGGTGGTACATGGCTGTCTTACATGGTTCAAATGCTACCAGAACCGCAACGAACAAAACAACTCTAGAGCTTGTAGAAGGCAGAAGGCAGGAGGCAGAAGGCAGAAGGCAGAAGGCAGGAGGCAGAAGCTAATACTCCTCACCTCTCTCTTCTCACCCCTCACCCCTTACCCCTCACTTCCGCGAAGAGGCAGAAGGTAGAAACTTTACAGCCTCATCCCCCACGTTTCAACCCTTTTGGTGTTGCCGAGAGTGGAACAAATCTTTCACAATAAGTAGAGGTAGGCGATCGCAACGCCTTCGCAAGGCTCTGAACGGCTCTACATCTACCAAAGCAAATCAACATTAGTGAGATGGCACGGAGGTATCCGCGTGAAGTGGCAATTACTGGGATTGGGACTAAGCTTCACCGTTAGCACTGCTTACCCAGCTTTGGCAGTAGCACCAGCGGCGGTCGAAGCCCATGACAATGTGGCTTGGTCAAAAGTCGTCGAAAATCCGTTTGACGGCAGAATCGTCTACGATCGCAACTATAATTCTGGCTTTGTTTTCGTTAGCAGTTGGTCAAAGAGCGGCATTGGTGTCACCTACAACCGCATCGGGTCGAGGCTGATTGGTTACGATGCGGGCTTTGGGCACTCTGGCTTTGGGGGCTTTGGCTTTGGACACTACAGAAGAGGCTTTGGTCTCGGCTTAGGGCTGTCGTCTGGTATCGACCCGGTCTATCGTTACTACCTTACTGAAAGTGTGCCAGACTCGATCAGTCTTGCGATCGCGGGCAAACTTTACACCTACACCAGCGGTCCGGTTGCACCAGATTTAGCCGCAGCGCTTGCCAATGCACCACCCGGAAAAGTTATGATTCGGCTGGTGTGGAACGACGGCAGAACGAAAGATACCGAAATCGGCAAAGATACTGTCAAAGCCTGGAAGACCATTTTTCAGCCGTCGTCATAGCAGGCTATGGCGATGATCACTAAGTAGGCGGAACAAATAAAGTATAAAACGGTAGTCCTAACAGGCACCCCAACCATTGCTCGTGTTGGCACAGCGAAAGCAAGCCCAATCCACGGCTTGTTCCCCTGGTTGCCGACCCAGTACCACCTCTGGTCACACTGAATCGTCAAATGCCCTTTTTTTGAACCGCCACCGCGATCGGTTGAGGCACGTCCGCCGTGTCATGCACATCGCTTGGCAGCCAAGGCTCTGAAACACCCACTCATCTTGCGATGCCAGCTCAAGGGATCGGCTCCAATCCAAGCTGGTCGCTCAAGGTTTTCGTCGCCACCTCAAGGCGTTTGGGCTAGGGGTTTGGACCAACTGTCTGCCACACTCGCGGCACTTAAAGTTTGGTTTGCCGTTGTAGCTTTTGCCCTTTTTGACCGTGTGCGTTGATTGACCAGTAGGACAGGGTGTCAGAGCAATCGACATCAAACACATGAGGTAACGTGATCTGATTCATCCTTACATCTTTAGGACTACCAAGTTTAGATATTCCTTACTTTAGACACTGAAGTCGCGGCTACACGAAAAACACCTGCCAACGCAGGTTGCAAAACCCCTGTTGCTCCGTAGTCTGTAGCAGCAAACTTTCTTCACAAGACTGCGGTTTTAGCGCCAGACTGTTCAACAACCTCTTAGAAGGGCTTATTTACTTGACTGAAAAAATCTACAGCTAAAATAATTATGCTTACAGGATATATTTTTGAATACCTACTTCTTAGTTTTAAAGTATTACTTAAAATTATTTAAGCTTTATAGATTCACATGCTTCTTCATCGCTACTTTATATGCTTATCCTGTTTTTTCGTATATGCTCGGTGTTAACTAGGAAACTGTCGATCTTAAAACTAGTTTAAGCAAGCATTAATAGTTTCAAGTATCACCAGTTACAAGAGGTTGCTGCTCTACCACTTCAATCCATTTCGACTGCATTTACCTCCCAGACTATTCCTCTTGAAACACGGCTTGCAAAACGATAAGTTACTGGGCGTAATTAAAGCTAAAGATGATTTTGGGGATGGAGGGGGTGGAACCCCCTTCGGCTTGAGCGCTCAAGCCGAAAGCTGCCTTGGGGCAACGCCCCCAAACCTCTTCCTCACAATTAATTGTGGCTACCTACTTACTTTCAACTTTAGATGATGTGTATTTTTGAGCGACCCATTGGTGCTCAAAAATATAGTCAATTTAGTGAATAGAAAGATTTCAAATTTATCGAATCTATATCAGTCTGAACGAAAGAGGCTGCACGATCGCTGCTTGGTGAAACGCTCACAAGTCAAAATCTTGCCTGCAGTTAATCGTTTAGTGCCTAAGCTAACTGAAGCCTTTAGTGCATTTTCAGCGTCGAAGAAAGCATTCAGACCTGTAGTTGTTTTATACATAGAGTACTCTGTCTAAAAATGACATTAACTCTCTATTTCTCCCGTATCAGCTAACAATTACCATCACCTGCGAGATACAGCGAACGCGTTCTGGCACGATTTACTCTTTTAGCTACTCTCCCTAAATGAATCAGAGCTGACCATCATGAATACCATCTCTATGGTTGACCACAAGCCCTCTCAAAAACTTCACCCGTTAAGTCTACTAGCACAGGCAAAAAGCCGTCAGATCAGTGGATGTTTGCATGTCTCTAGTAATGCGGGTGTTTGGTCGATTTATCTTGACCAGGGCGAACTGATTTATGCGTCTTCTTCCATCGATCGCTTTGAGCGTCTGGATCGTCATTTGCGCCAGCTTAGTCGTCAAGTCATAAACCTGGTGAGTCCAGTAAGGGTGCAAGTGCGCCTGCTCTTTGAAAGTGCGCCAGAGATGCGATCGAAAATTAGCTCTGATTATCGGGCACTCTGCTGGTTGGTTGAGCAACAACACCTTACATCTGCTCAAGCGGCTGGGTTAATTGAAGAGCTGGCAAAAGAAGTGATAGAGTCTTTCCTTTTAGTGCAAGAGGGTAGCTATGAGTTGATTGAAAAAGAAAAATTCGACGAATTTCCGAGCTTTTATCGACTTGATTTACGTCCGCTAGTCGAATTTTGTCAAGAGCGTTTGCGACAGCAACGAGTTGCCAAACCGTTAGTGCCATCACCAAGCAATCGTCCTGATTTTGTAGCCCAAAAGAGAGGCACTCAAGCGTCTACAGTAATCAATTTGTCACCTGGAGATTCTAGTGCTGCTGTCGCAGCCGCTAACAAGAAAGATAGACCTCCAGAAAATGTGTCTCTTAAAGCAACCTATACGATCGTTTGTGTTGACGATAGTCCGACTGTTTTGCAGGCGATTAATAGCTTTTTAGACGACACAAGCTTTGCCATTGTCATGGTCAATGACCCAGTACGAGCCTTAATGCAGGTGGTACGTAGCAAGCCTGATTTGGTCTTGTTGGATGTGGAAATGCCAAACCTCGATGGGTACGAGTTGTGCTCATTGCTGCGGCGACATCCTACCTTTAGAAACACGCCTATCATCATGGTGACAGGAAACACTGGCTTTATCGATCGCGCTAAAGCAAAACTTGTTGGTGCTTCTGGTTACTTGACTAAACCGTTTACGCAATCAGATTTGTTGAAGATTGTGTTCAAGCACTTGAGTTGTTAGTTGTTGGTTATTAGTTGTTAGCGAGGGAGAAGAAAAGAGTTTTGAGTGTTGAGTTCTAAGCTCGGAGCTTCAAGTGTTGAGTTAGGCAGCCATATGTTTTTTAGCCTTTAGCCTATCAACTCTTGGCTCCTGATTCTCGTCCACTAAAAACTAACAACCAACAACTAAAAACCAATAACTTCCCATCCGCATTCTATAAAGAGGAACTGTATGAGCTTAACGCTGATGATCACGATTTTGGTGGTTGAGGATACGCCGTCTGAGCGGGAATTAATGAGTCATTACCTGCGCGAAAGTGGGTATACCGTGATCAATGCCGTGAGTGCCCAAGAGGCTTTAAGCAAAGCGATCGAGCAAAAACCAGATGTCATCATTACAGATGTTGTGATGCCAGGAATGAGTGGGTTTGAACTCTGTCGCAGCTTAAAAAAGCATCCAGTTACTGAAAAAGTGCCCATTATTATTTGCACTTCTAAGAATCAGGAAATCGATCGTCTGTGGGGGATGAAGCAGGGAGCCGATGCCTACCTGACGAAGCCCTTCACCCGCGAGCAATTAGTTCGCGCCGTTAAAGCCATCGTGGGTTAAACCAATGACGCAATCAGCGCTAACACTACCTACTAGCCGTCTACATTCGTTGGGTGAGGCGTATCTCAAGTTTTTGCTTGATCCACAAACGCCTGTTGTACTGCCAATGAAGCAGGTACAAGAAGTGTTAGTGCTATCGGCAAATCGTCTCACACCGATGCCAAATATGCCTGCTTGCATCATTGGACTCATGAATCGCCGGAGCCGAGTGCTATGGGTGGTTGACCTGACGCGACTGCTAGGGACACCATCGCTGGACTTAAACACACAGCAGCACACCCTGGTCATCGTTCGTCCAGGAACGATTTCCCTGGGAGTCGTGGTGCAACAGGTTGAGGGCATGGTGTGGATGACACCGGATCAAATTCAACCACCGCCTAGCCATGTGGCATCAAGTTTGCTGACGTATCTCCGTGGGTGCGTTTTGCAAGAGCAAGAAATCTGGTTTGTGTTGGACGCGCTGAGCCTTTTACAGTCGCCTGTTCTACACAATTCGTCAGTACCGTAAATTTTTTGAACTGTTTTGGTCAACCCGTTTTGCTAAACCTTCTTGCACTATTACCCTGAGATACCGTTATGGTTAATCGTACTGATGCAGCCGAAGCTCTTAACAATCGCACCTCTTCGCGTGACGCGGCTCAACTCGGCGATCGCTGGGAAACACTGCCAGCTCCCTCTGAACGCTCATTAGAATCAACCGATGATTTTCTACCAACACCACCACTGGTAAAACGTCGTCCGTTTTTGATTCAGTTATTCTGCAATTTGTCGATCGGTCGTAAGCAGGCGCTTGCCCTCATTGTTTGTGAACTGGTGCCCATTTTGGGTTTAGGCGTTTGGTCTACCCTTACGCTGACAGGCAGTTTGCGGACACAACTTCTGGAACAAGCAAAATCAGAAGTTGCCGTTACCGAGGCAAACTACAACACCAAGCTTGATCAGATGGGATATGGTTCGCGGGGACAAGCGGACAACACAGCGTTGATTAGTGCTGTACGCGCCCAATCGCAGGGCAACAGGCTTAATGCAGACGTGAATGCACAGGTACGACAGATTTTGCGAAACGAGGTGAAAGCCCGCAAGATGGAGTACGCGACGCTGGTTGATCGAGATTTGCGGATTGTGGTGAATGCAAATGTCGATCGCCAGGGCGAAACCTTTGATCCTAACGGCTTGGTCAGCAAGGTACTCAAAGCACCTGCTCAAATCAAGTCCAGTGCCATTGTGTCGTGGTCTGAGCTGGCGAAAGAAGCGCCACCGTTACCGAATGGCTTTAGCAAGCAAGACAGTCTGATCCGATACGTAGTGACACCGATCAAAGATCCTGATACTAAAGCAGTGGTTGGGGCGCTAGTGTTTGGGGACGTTGTCAACGCCAAGCTGCCGATCGTTAACGAAACACTCAAAGCCTTTGGCGGCGGTTACAGCGCCATATATGAGCGCCCGCCTAGCGGTGAGTTTGTGCTGGCAACTGCCTTAAACAAAACCAAAACTGATGGCACTGCTAATACCAAAGATAACCTTGCCCTACCAACCACCGCGCTACTAGACGAAGCGGCAGCAGCAAAGGGAAAAGCCGTAACGCAGCGACTCGACATTGGTGGTCACAGCTACACCGTGGCGGCGAAGGCAATACCCAATCAAATCGTCGAAACGCCGGATGGAGCTGTAGCCAGCTATAGCGACAAACCCACAGCGATTCTGGTTAGAGGGACACCAGAAGACAGGCTGAATGCGTTGCTTGGCAGCAGCTTACAGCAAGAAGCGCTGGTACTGGCTCTGACGCTGTTGGTGGTTTCCCTTTGGACGGCTGCCTTCCGGCGGTTAGTCCTAAAGCCTTTAGAGACGCTGGAGGAAACAACCCAGGCATTTGCCGATGGCGATCGCACCCGGCGCGCTCAGGTATCTTCACTGGACGAAGTGGGTCAACTGACGATTGCGTTCAACGCGATGGCAGACAGCATTGTCAGCTCGGAAAAGGCACTGGCAACCGAAGCACGGCAGCGAGACTTGCAGGCACAACAGTCGGAGCTACTCAGTAACGTGGTAGTGAAAATCCGCCAGACGCTTCACTTTGACGACATTGTGCAAACGGGTGTAGACGAAATTCGAGAGTTTCTGAAAGTCGATCGCGTCTTGATCTACCGCTTTAACGAGGGCTATGAGAGCGGTGTGATTACTGCCGAATCGGTCGGTGCTGGCTGGATTCGGGCATTGGGGCAGACGATTCACGATCCGTTAGTGGAAGGGGCGATCGAGCGCTACAAGAATGGGCGTGTCTGGTCTATCGCTGACGTTTCTAAAGGTAATCTCAGTCACTGTCACTGCGAAGTCTTAGAGCGTCTTCAGGTGAAAGCGAATGTGGTTGCCCCCATCAAAGTGAACGGTGAACTGATGGGGTTAATTTGTGCCCATCAATGTTCTCATCCCCGTGAATGGCAATTATCCGATCTAGACTTTTTTGTGCAGCTTTCGACCCAGATTAGCTACGCCCTGGATCAAGCAGACTTGCTCAAGCGGCAAGAACTTGCTGCGAAACAAGCCCGCCAGCTCAACGAAATTACCTCGCGGATGCGCGAGACGCTCGATCCACAGCAGATTTATCAAGCCACACTCAAGGGCGCACGTGACGCACTGGGAGTCGATCGCACGATCGTCTACCTCTTTGATGAACACTGGAAGGGCACAGTCACGGCTGAATCCGTGGCACCCGGGTTTCCGATCGCGCTAGGTGCTCAGATCGCCGATCCTTGCTTTGCTCAAAGCTATATCGACAAGTATCGCAAAGGGCGTGTGCAGGCAACTGCCAACATTCACGAGGCTGGGCTAACCGACTGTTACCTCGGACAGCTTGAACCCTTCCAGGTCAAGGCAAACCTGGTGGTGCCCATTCTGGTCGAAGACACGCTCCTTGGTCTGCTGATTGCCCATCAATGCTCGGCACCACGTCAGTGGCAAGAAAGCGAAATCAATTTCCTGCAGCAAGTTGCCATTCAGCTAAGCTTTGCGCTAGAGCAGGCGACGCTGTTGCAGAAGAGTGAAACCGCCGCCAAATTCGATCGCTTGCTCAACGAAATTACCTCACGGATGCGTGAGACGCTCGATCCACAGCAGATTTACAAAGCAACGCTTAAAGGCACCCGTGACGCACTGGGAGTCGATCGCACGATCGTCTACCTCTTTGATGAACACTGGAAGGGTACAGTCACGGCTGAATCCGTGGCATCAGGGTTTCCGATCGCGCTAGGTGCCCAGATTGCTGACCCTTGCTTTGCCCAAACCTATGTTGAGCAGTACCGTCGAGGGCGCGTTCAGGCAACGGCTAATATCCACGAGGCTGGGCTGACTGACTGTTACCTTGGACAGCTTGAACCCTTCCAGGTCAAAGCAAACCTGGTGGTGCCCATTCTGGTCGAAGACGCACTCCTTGGGCTGTTGATTGCCCATCAATGCTCGGCACCGCGTCAATGGCAAGACGATGAAATCAGCTTCTTCCAGCAAGTCGCTGTCCAGTTGAGCTTTGCACTGGAGCAAGCGACGCTGTTGCAACAACGCGAAGAAGAAGCCAAATTCGATCGCTTGCTCACTGAGGTAACGCTCAAGATTCGGCAAAGCATCAAACGAGACGAAATTCTCGTTGCCGCTGCCCACGAAACGCGCGTAGCTTTGAATGCTGATCGAGTCGTTGTGTACGAATTTAACCCCGACCATACCGGAACAGTGTGCGCCGAGTCGATCGTGAAGGGCTACGAGTCCATCTTGGGTGCTGTGGTCAACGACCCCTTCCGTGAAGGTCTGATTGACCAATACCGCGATGGTCGTGTGCGGACAATGAACGATGTCGAGGCGGAAGGCTTGTCTGCCTGCCATCGTGAGATTCTCAAGAACTTTGAAATTAGAGCCAGCATCACAGCACCCATTTTGGAAGGTAGCCGACTTATGGGCTTACTGTGTGTGCATCAATGCTCCGCCCCGCGTGAGTGGAAGACGATCGAAGCCAGCTTCTTCAAGCAAGCCTCTACCCAGCTTGGTTTTGCGTTAGAGCAAGCACGTTTATTTGAAGAGAAAGAACGCGCCCAAGCCATTACCGAGTCGCTGTCTGAGGAGCGGCGGCAACAGACAGAAACATTGCAGCTACAGCTTCTACAACTGCTAGGTGACATCGAAGGAGCCGCCAGCGGCGATCTTACGGTACGCGCTGAGGTTACGGCAGGCGAAATCGGTACGGTTGCCGACTTCTTTAACTCGATCGTAGAAAGTCTGCGGCAGATTGTGACGCAGGTCAAAGTCTCTGCCCTGGAGGTGAACGCCTCGCTCGGTCAAAACGAACACGCCATGCAGCAGCTTGCCGCAGACGCGTCCAAACAAGCGACGGAAACCACGCGTACGCTAGATTCTGTCGAGCAGATGGCAAGCTCGATTCAAACAGTGGCAACCAGTGCTCGACAGGCAGCCGATGTGACCCGATCGGCTGCCACCACCGCCGAAGCAGGCGAAGACGCAATGGATTTGACCGTGCAAAACATTCTGGCGCTCCGAGACACGATCGGCGAAACTGCCAAAAAGGTCAAACGCCTGGGTGAATCGTCGCAGCAGATCTCCAAAGTGGTGTCGCTGATTAACCAGATCGCACTGCAAACCAACCTGCTGGCAATTAACGCTGGTATCGAGGCAGCACGGGCTGGCGAACAAGGTCAAGGCTTTGCAGTGGTGGCTGAGGAAGTCGGTGAATTGGCGGCTCGATCGGCGGTTGCCACTCAAGAAATTGAGCAGATTGTCAGCACCATCCAGCGGGAAACCAGCGAAGTCGTCGAAGCCATGTCGCTGGGCACAACCCAGGTGGTCGAAGGAACGCGGCTCGTCGGTGATGCGAAACAAAGTCTGGTGCAACTGCTGGAGGTCTCCCGTCAGATCGATCGGTTGGTGCAGTCGATCTTCAACGCCACCGTTTCGCAAACGCAGACCTCAGAGGCGATCGCCACCCTCATGCGAGACGTGGTGCAAGTGTCTGAACGCACCTCCGATTCATCTCGGCAGGTTTCAGACTCACTTCGTCAGACCGTTGAAGTCGCTCAAGAGCTACAGGCATCCGTCGGCACCTTCAAAGTTGGGTGAAGGAGGTGAGGTGAGAGGTGAGAGGTGAGAGGTGAGGTTATTCAGTTTGCAAAGGCTACAGATCCTTGACCCTCATCCCCATCCCTTCTCCCTAGGGAGAAGGGTGTTTAAGGAAAGTCCCTCTCCCCAGGGAGAGGGATTGAGGGTGATGTCGAGTCGATCTGTAGTGCCGACTTTGGGATTTGGTATTACTTCCTACTCCCCACTCCCCACTCCCCACACCCTACTCCCCACACCCCACACCCCACACCCCACCCCCCTTACTCCTCACCCCTCCCCCTTCCCCATGCAGGATAAAGAACTGGAAATCCGACGGCAGTTTCTAGACGAGGCACAGGACTATCTCGACCTCCTGGAAACATCGGTGCTGGGCTTGTCAAGCAGCCGTGTTGATATTCAGCAAATCAACGCAGCGCTGCGGGCGGCTCACTCGATCAAGGGTGGCGCAGGCATGATGGGCTTTATGGCGCTGAGCGACCTAGCGCACCGTCTGGAAGATTCGTTCAAAGTCCTGAAAATTCAGAAATCAATCGAAATTGATTTAGATCTGGAGCGGTTACTGCTGTCTGCGATCGACTGCTTGCGTCATGTGGTGTCGTGCGATCGCCAGCATCGTCCCGTCGAGGCTGACTGGCTAACCGCGCAGGCAGCCCCAATTTTTGACCAACTGTACGAGCAGCTTGGCGAACCCCAGCCAGAAGATGCGGCTTCCGTTCTCTCGCCCGACAGCGACGGACAGGCAGTGATTGCCCTGCTGTTTGAAACCGAAGTCGAAGGCTGTTTGCAGCGCCTGGAAGCCGTGTTGTCAAACCCTGATCAGCCTTGCCTGCGCGAAGAGCTGACCATTCTGGCGCAAGAGTTAGGTGGACTCGGCGAAATGCTTCAGTTGACTGCCCTCATTAGCCTGTGCGAATCAGTCACGTATGCCCTGGACACCGCGCCCGATCGCACAGAAGTAATCGCTCATGCGGCGCTGCAAGCTTGGCGGCAGTCACAGGCAGTTGTGTTAGCGGATGAGTGCGATCGCCTGCCCACCACGATCGACCTTGAAGCACTCGACCTTGCCGCACTTGCCATTCTGCCTGACAATGCTGACCACCTGACCGCCGCTGATACCTGGCACGATGAGCCAGACAGTGACGACTTGCCGATCGAAGTTTTTGATACCTGGCATACAGCACCCGACAGCGTTGACTTTTTCCCGATCGAGTTGCAGGCGACCCAGGCAGCGCCTGACGAAGAGCCGTCTAGCCAACCCTCAGAGCAGCCACCCGAACCGCTGCAACCGCTAGTACGACACCAGCCCACAGGCGATGCCTCGCGCGCGACTGACTTCCGAGTGCTGGATGCTAATGCAGACGCTGAGGCAGAAGAGGAAGATACCAATGCCACTGTGCGAGTACCCATCAAGCAGCTCAATCAACTCAACGATTTGTTAGGCGAACTGGCGATCGAGCGCAACGGTCTGGACATTTACATCCATCGGCTGCGTAGCCTCACCCGTACTCTTAATCGGCGTATTCGCACCCTGGAGCAATCCAATGCTCGACTGCGATCGTTCTACGATCAGGCAACACCGCGCACCGTCGGAGACTTCAAGCTACTCGCCTTGCGTCCTGCCCTACCAGAAGCAACGCAGAGCGCGCATCTTTCACCCTCTACTCCCTACTCCCCACCCCCCACTCCCCACTCAGATACCCGCTTTGACAGTCTGGAAATGGATCGCTACGGGAAACATCACTTGCTGTCTCAAGAAATGACGGAATCCATTGTCCAAATCCAGGAAGTGTCTACTGACATTGAGCTAAACCTGGATGACACCGAGCAAACCATCCGTGAACTCAACAAAACGGCGAAGCAACTGCAAACGGGTCTGACTCAGGTGCGGATGCGTCCCCTATCCGATGTGGTCGATCGCTTTCCCCGCGCCATTCGTGACCTCTCGTTGCAGTACGGCAAGAACGTCAAACTTCAACTCAGCGGTGGCAGCACGCTCATCGATCGCAACATCCTCGAAGCACTGAACGACCCGCTGATGCACCTGCTGCGGAACGCCTTTGACCACGGCATTGAAGCCCCTGAATTGCGCCTTGCTCGCAATAAGCCAGCCGACGGCACGATCGAAATTCAAGCCAGCCATCGGGGCAATCGGACACTCATCACCATCCGAGATGATGGTGCAGGCATCCCCATTGATAAAGTGCGCGCTAGAGCTGAGCAAATGGGCTTAGATCCGACGCTTCTAGCCGCTGCCAGTGATCAAGAGCTGCTGTCCCTCATTTTTGAACCCGGCTTTAGCACGAGCGATCGGGTGACTGCCCTCTCTGGTCGCGGCGTTGGCATGGATGTCGTGCGCGACAACCTCAAGCAAGTGCGGGGTGAAATCACCGTCGCCACCGAAGCAGGGGTTGGCACGACCTTCACCCTGTCACTGCCCTTCACGCTCTCCGTTGTGCGCGTCCTGCTCGTCGAAAGTAATGGGATGCTGCTGGCGCTCCCCGCTGATGTCGTTGGCGAACTTGTGCTCCTGCAATCAGAACAGGTAATTGCCACTGCTGGCGGCGAAGTCCTTAACTGGGATGGCACTCTCATACAGCTCATTCGACTGGCTCGCTGGCTCGTCTTCAACTGCCTGCGCCAACCCTACGCCCTGGAAGCGCCGCCCAGCATCAACGAAGCGACGGTTTTAATCGTCAGTCAGGGTACACAGTTGTTTGGGTTGCAGGTCGATCGCTGCTGGGGAGAACAAGAAGTTGCCATTCGTCGCATTGAAGGCACGCTGTCATTGCCCTCTGGCTTTGCCAACTGCACGATTACAGGCGATGGTCGCGTGGTGCCCCTGGTGAACGTACCCGAACTGCTGCACTGGATTACAAGCTGCGAACGCTCCGGTTTCCATACAGCACCCAGTCAGGTGCCTGCCCCAGTCGCTGCGATCGATCGTACCCCTGCCCTATCTCTCCCCTCTGCCCCCATCACCAAAATCCTGGTCATCGATGATTCCATCAACGTGCGCCGCTTTCTGGCATTAACGCTCGAAAAAGCAGGCTACCGCGTCGAACAGGCAAAAGACGGTCAAGACGCGATCGAAAAGCTTCAGGCAGGGCTGTCCGTCCAGGCAGTCATTTGCGACATCGAAATGCCTCGTCTTGACGGCTACGGCTTTCTCACCAAGGTCAAAGCCAGTCCTGCCCTGGAGCATCTGCCGATTACCATGCTGACCTCCCGTAGCGGTGACAAACATCGTCAACTTGCCATGAGCCTGGGCGCAACTGCCTACTTCTCCAAGCCCTACAACGAGCACGAACTCTTGCAAACGCTGGGGCGTGTGATTGAGGCAGGGGTGAGGGGGTGAGGGGTGAAGGGTGAGGGGTGAGGGGTGAGGGGTGAGGAGGTGGGGAGGTGGGGAGGTGGGGAGTCAGGGAGAAGGAGACCGATGGCTTCAGAGGAGTTAGAAGGAAGTGTGTGGTTGCAAGCTCAGACGATCAATCGGTGACTTTAGGTGACTTTAGCCTTCTTCTAAGCATGGCTGACGAATCTCCAAGCATGGCTGACGATGCTCTGAGCATGGCTGACGAATCTCTGAACATCAACGATGAACCTCCGAGCATGGCTGACGATGCTCTGAGTATCAACCGCGAACCTCTGAACATCACCGCTGAACCTCCGAACATGGCTGACGATTCTCCGAACATCAACGACGAACCTCCGAGCATCAACCGCGAACCTCCGAACATGGCTGACGAACCTCCGAGCATGGCTGACGAACCTCCGAACATCACCGCTGAACCTCCGAGCATGGCTGACGAACCTCCGAACATGACCGCTGAACCTCCGAGCATGAATCACGAACCTCTCACATCAGAGGTTGTTTGAAAAGTGTCTGGCGGTTAAAACCGCGACTACGTCAACAAAGTCCGCCTGCGCGGACGACCGCAGAGTAAGGGTTTTATCACCTGCAACGGCAGGTTTTGCCTCTGTAGCCGCGACTTCAGTCGCCAAGGCTACAAGCATCTGGACTTTTAAAACGTCCTCTCAGAGCGCCAAAATTAAAACTTTAAGCTCCATTCCCTACTCCCCACTCCCTACTCCCCACTCCCTACTCCCTACTCCCCACTCCCCACTCCCCACTCCCCACTCCCCACTCCCCCTCCCACCTCATGTCCCTCCAACTCTCCCCTCGCTCCCAACGCCTTCGATCGCGCAAAGCAGAATTTTCTCATCAGCTCATCGTGTTTCGCTTGCAGCAAGAGTGGTTTGCACTACCCATTCAAGCGGTTCAGAAAGTAATTCCATTAGGCACTGTGTATGGTGCGGGGGCAGGTGCAGCGATCGGCATGACGCTTTATCACGATCGCGAAATCCCCGTACTCAATCTTCAGCAGCGCATCTTTGGTACCGCCAGTCAGCCACTGCTACCTGATTCTGTGCCGCCCGATCGTGCAGCGCTACAGCCTGAATCACGCCTGCCACAGCCACAGCGCTTTCTCTTGCTTGTAGAAACGTCAACTGGGGAAGCGATCGGCTTTCCGCTCGACGCTCAACCCATGCTGCGCCGTGTGCCAGCGTCTGCTTTTGTACCGCTTTCTGATGCCTATTTGGCAGAAGGGCTGCGCTGCGTCAAATGCTTAATCGTTCCAGCGCCAGACCAACCGCCCTTTTTTCTGCTGCATCTCGACCAATTGCTGCCAGCTCAACCCGCGTTGCCTGAATCAGGGCATAGAGCGCTTCCTGGTTGAGTAGTCTGCGGGATTAGAAATGGAAAAAGTTCTGAGTCGCACTTCGTACCGCTTCGCCGCTCCCCTGCTGACCGCTGACCGCTGACCGCTGACCGCTCTCTTGCTCTCTTGCTCTCTTGCTCTCCTGCTGACCGCTGACCGCTGACCGCTGACCGCTCTTCTGCTAACCGCTCTTCTGCTAACCGCTAACCGCTGACCGCTGACCGCTGACCGCTGACCGCTAACCGCTGACCGCTCTTCTGCTAACCGCACAGACAACTTAAGCACCTATGAATACTCAAGAACTGTTAGCAAACTATGCGATCGGTGAACGCAATTTTAGCGGCATCGATCTAAGCTGGGCAAACCTCAAACAGGTAGACTTGCCAGCCGCCGATTTTTGGGAAGCCGATTTGAGCGATGCAGATCTCAGTCAGGCAAACCTGGCAGGCACACGCTTTAACGCTGCCAGTTTGACTCGCACCAACCTCACCGCCACAATCCTCACCGCCGCAGACCTGCGATCGACCGACTTGAGCGATGCAACTCTAGACGGTGCTAATCTACAAGGCGCTCTGTACGATCGGACGACCCGCTTTCCTGTCAACTTTGATCCGGCGATCGCCAGCGCCTACCTTATCGCGCCTCAAAGCCTTCTACAAAAAGCAATCCTGGCACAAACCGATCTCAGCGGTGCCGATCTGAGCGAGGCAGACTTGCGCCATGCCAACTTGCAGTACGCCACCCTTTTTGGTGTCAGCCTCAGCCATGCCAACCTGAGCACAGCCGCCTTGCAGAACGCCGCCCTGCACGAAGCCGACCTGCTGAAAGCCAATCTCGGCGGCGCTAACCTGACTCATGCCAAGCTGACCTATGCCAGCTTGCAATATGCCAATTTGAGCAGCACCGTTTTAGCCCATGCAGACCTCACAGGCGCAAACTTGTGGAAAGCCAACCTGTTTGGTGCAGACCTCCGCACTGCTACACTGACCGCTGCCAACCTGCAAGGAGCCGTTTACGACAGCCGCACGCAGTTCCCCGCCGACTACAATCCCGAACAGTACGGTGCTTACCTCATCGCGCCTCATGTTTCGCTAAAACACGCCGATTTGCGTGGCGTAACGCTTTCTGGCGCAGACCTCACCGGAGCTGACTTAACAGAGGCGAATCTCACGTCAGCCGACCTTTGGGGCGCAAACCTGATGCAGGCAAACCTCACTGGCGCAAACCTTACCAGCACAAATTTGTGGGGCGCAAACTTGACCGAAACAACTCTGAGTGGCGCAACCTTGACTGACACAAACCTGCAAGCCGCTGATTTGACCGATGCTGTTCTCGACGAAATCGGGTTGATCGACACCTGACTGTACAACTTTTCTAGAAGCGCAACGATTGTTCCAAAGTTAGGTACAGCAGTGCTAAATCATTTGTGAGCAAGACTAAATCATTGAGCAGTCAGCGGTTAGCGGTCAGCGGTCAGCGATTAGCTTTTTTCTGGCGGCTGCTTGCTGATCGTTCATACCAGCGTCATGCTCATTGTTCAAATAGGATCGCTATATCAGCCTTTCAATATCGGTATTAAGCAGAAGCACTCAGCACATCAGAGAGCCAGTCTGAACTACCAGAACCAACGATCGCAGCGTTGGCTACCGAAGAAATTCCTCAGATGTTGCAGGCGCATTGGTGCGTCGCTCTTTCGGCAGCTCCAATTGAATGGGATTTTGTCGCTCAGACGGTATCAAGAAGCGGTTTCCCCAACCACCATTCATCGCTTCCGGGCGCATTGACAGAGGTGCGGTACTGGCAGTTGGCAGAGCGATCGACAGTGCTTGACTCACCTGCACGTATTGTTGACCATCGGCAGTGCCATGAATCAGCCTTCGAGACAACTGAATGCGCCGTTTCGCTAACTGATTTTCGAGCTGTTGTAGTTGATCGCTACCATTTATAGGAGTCAGCATTGCCAGAAAAACAACGGTATCCGCTGGCTTGAGAGCAAGCCCTAGCTGTACCTGATCAAGCTGCCAGTTTTCCTGGAAACGTCCATCTGGCGCAGTCTCCCACAGGTTCAGATGGGTCTGCCACTTGCCATCTTTTACCTCTGTAGGTTGATACGCAAGCACCGCGTAGGTTGGGTTGGGGTTGAAGTTCTTAGAGGCTGGCTGTGCTGGATACAAATACCGAATGGCGGCAACTGTAACCTGGCTTCGCTCAGGCAGATTGGTGTTCCCTGCGATCGCATAGACTCCAGGCAACTGATTTTCTACTGTAAAGTTTAGCTTGATGTCCTGCAAAGGCTGCGATTGGAGCAACCGCGAACATCCCGTACTGAATGAAAGTACTAAAGCAAAACTAAACAACCGTTTGCACCAAGCGGCAGTTGAGTAAACGCGATCGCTGTTCCACATGAGTCTCGGCGTTGCATCTGTCCTTTCCTGTATTCAGGCAAGGTAGAGCTGATCCGGCGTAATGTCGTGAAAGAACGAAAACTTATCAAAATGAGCACATATGCCCACGTTCTTGGCTGACAGAGCGGTGCCGTTGGCGTGGGAAGACCGCCCGGTCTGCCTGCCAAAAGTCGGTGTAACAAAGCGCACACTGACGGCAGACCGCTGGCAAAGACGACCAAAGGGCTTGAGCACCCTCCTGGCTCCGGTCACCAAGCTGCACGCCCACAATCTCACGTGTACGACGGTTCAGCGTCAACCAGCGCCACTGTTTGTTGCCTTTGTTGCCGACAAACGACCAGGTTTCGGCGCATTCCAGGGTCAAGCGCCCCTTGTTTTGGCGCTCACCATGACTGGGCGGGGCACCTGCTCGTAGTTGGCATTGACGTATTGCTGGAGCCACAGTTTAGTGAAACGGTATCAGTCTTACTGCAACAGGGGGGAACTGAGCCTTCGCTTCCCCCAGACTATAGCCCTATCGGGCATTCAAGAAAGAGGGCTAGGGGGCGGACTTTAACCGCTTTTGCAGAGTTGTAATCTAGTTCGCTTCTTCCAGCTTGATGCGAGGATCGACGGTTTTGAGGAGTAGATCTGCCAGCAGGTTACCCGCAATGAGCATCACGGCACCCATCATCAGGCTTGCCATTACCAGATAGAGATCCTGCGCCTGCACTGCCTGAAGGATCAGACGACCCAAACCGGGCCAGTTGAAGAAGAATTCGGCAATGAAGGCACCGCTGAGCAAGCTGGCAAATTCAAAGCCCAGCAGCGTAATCAACGGGTTGATCGCATTTCGCAGGGCGTGAACGTAGATTACTTTGTTTTCGGGCAGACCTTTGGCGCGGGCGGTCTGGATATAGTCCTGCCGCAGCACATCCAGCAGTTCGCCACGAGTAATGCGCTGGAGTCCCGCAAAACTGGTAATGCTCAGCGCGATCGTCGGCAGAATCATGTGCCACGCAACATCAATGATCTTGCCGAGCGGTGTGAACTCATCGTGATCGATGCTGGTCATATCGCCGACTGGAAAAATCGGCGACGTATTCTGCGCCAAAATCAGCAGCAACAGCGCCGTGATGAAACTAGGAAAGCCCTGCCCAGCGTAGCTAATGACTTGCAGCAGCCGATCGCTCCAGCGATTCTGATTCACCGCACCCACAATGCCGAGCGGAATGGCGATCGCCCACGTCACCACTAACGACGAAATGGCTAACAGGAGTGTGGCTGGCACTCTTTCCCACAGCAGGGATGCGACCGATCGCTGATAAACAAAGCTCGTGCCAAAGTTGCCCTTACTCACAATTTGCCAGAGCCACAGAAAGTACTGCTCAAACCAGGATTTATTCAGCCCAAACTGTTGCCGCAACTGCTCGATCCGTTCTGGCGAAATCTTAGGATTCTGTTTCAGTGTGTCGAGATAATCACCAGGCGCAAGCTGGATCACAATAAAGCTCAAGGCAGACGCAAGGAGCAGAGTCAACAGCGCTTGCAGCACTCGCTTAACGATGTAGATAAACGTGTCGCTGGTAAAGAACGTCGCCAGCGTGTCAACACCTGAATTGAGCCTGCCCCGATCGGATGTAGTCATGGTTTAAGCTGATGTAGCAATGCTATTTGATCTGCGGAAGTTAGTTTGTGTTAGCTTTCAGCGCTCAGCTTTCAGCTTTCAGCTTCGAGTACTCTAGCTAAGCCTCTCAGAAGCACGATACAGTTCTAAAGAAGGCTGACCGCTGACTGCTGACCACAGTAACTGAGAATCATCCTAGTACTGAACGAGCGTGACGATCGGTGCTTCCGGTAAGCGCTTGCGTCCGTGCAGGTTTTTTAGCTCAATGACGAAGGCAAAGCCCACTACCTGACAGCCCGATTGTTGCACTAGTTTAGCAGTCGCCTCAGCCGTACCACCCGTCGCAATCAAATCATCCACAATCAAGATCCGGCAATCAGGTGGATGCAGCGCATCCTGATGCACCTCCAGTCGATCCATGCCGTACTCCAGCTCATACTCAATGGAGTGGACGGCAGCAGGCAGCTTACCAGGTTTACGGACGGGAATAAAGCCCGCTCCTAACTTATATGCCAGCGGTGCCCCGAAGATGAAGCCGCGCGACTCCATACCGATGATGAAGTCGGGTGCAAATGCCTCACACTTTTCCGCCAAGGCATCCACTGTAAAACGCAAACCGTCAGCATCGCGCAAAAGGGTAGTGATGTCTTTGAAGAGAATCCCTGGTTTGGGGAAGTCTGGAATTTCGCGAATGAGAGCCTGAATATCCATGTGCTGTAATAAAGTGGTGATGTTTAGGCGATGCTGTGCCGACTAATGCGGGTTATTTCCATTTTGATGCGTAGATTGCACTGGAGAACCAATTGGTCGGAGGGTAACGAGAGTAACGTATCAGTTTGACTGAGACTGAGTGTAAGCGATCGCGTCCATCTACAGCACTGGATGATCGCAAAGCGGATGATCGCAAAGCAGGCAATTAAGGGTGACTCCTGGTAGCGCGATCGCAGCGCTGTACTTGCAGTAATGTAATTGATGGCTGGTTTTGCTGATTGTGACGTGTGTTACGTCTAGCAGCGGCTAAGATAGCTAGTTTGTTCAGTAGCCTTGTTTCATAGCTTGGTCAGTGAAACGTTGCAGCAATTCTGGATACCGTTGTGAAGTACTTTTTTCTGTCGGATGGCTGGACAATTGGCAGAGTCTGGGAACTCGGCGGGTTATGGAACGAAAGCGCCTGGAGACGCAAGCCACAGATTAGCCAGATTGAGCTTTGTGTCTGGGAGCAGGGTGAAAAATTGTGGCTGTATCGTGTTGAAGATGCCGTGCTAATGGTTGAGGTGAAACCTACGGAGTCTACTCAAGTGAGTGCTGCAACGCAAGCGATCGGTCAGGTTGTCCTCAAACGGCTGATCACGGCTGACCAGGCGATCGAACGGATGTGTGCAGCAGAGACTTACCAACCTGAGCCACGAGCAGCTAGCTAAAAGAAACCGGGTTTCTGAATGCGATCTGGATGCTCACACAGGTTATTCTTGTCGAGAAACCCGGTTTCTGAGTCAGCCTACTTTTTGACCGTTGGTTGCGCTACATCAACCGCCTGTCGCAGCAGCGTCACCCGACGGCTATCGACAACCATTGCCCAAAAGCCACGATCGGTTAACGCTTGCAAGGTTGAATTTGCCAGGTTTTGATCACTGGTATGTACAGCTAATAAATAAGGACGCTGGCGATAGGCAGCCAGCCCAATCTCTTTACCAACCAACTGCTGCACTTGAGTTGCCAGTTCTGGCTTACTAAAGTAATCGACCAAAACGGCATAACCGCTCCCTAAGACTTGAGGATTGTAGCCTCGCGCAGTCTGAGCAGGTGAGGTTGGAGCGGGCGAGGTCTGAGTGGAAGACCTTGGAGCGATCGGAGCCGCTGGAGTAGGAGCCGTTGGAGTAGGAGCCGCTGGAGTAGGAGACGCTGGAGCAGGAGACGCTTGTGTAGGTGTTGGAGACGGTTGGGCAGCCACTTCTGATGGTCGCGCGACAACCGCTGATAGCCCGATCGACTCTTGCATATACTTTGCCCAGGCATTCGCGGTGTCAGCAGTCGTAAAACCACCCACCCGCGTCACTACGTCACTGAGATAATTACAAACTGTCACCGTTGTATTTGGCGGCACGGTACGACGCACCTGCTCCTGGCTTTCAGCCGTTTTACTCACTACCAGCAATAGATACTCACCAGGGCTAGGCGGTTGACAATCAGCATAGGTTGCCTGTGCTGAGGGCGCTTCCAAGAGCGGTGGCGCGGGTGGAATTTGGGCAGTCACGCTGGCTGAAACTGTCATCATGCCAGCAAGCAATACTGGACTCAACAAACTTGGGAACTGTCGGGCAATCTGAAACATGAGCTTTATGAAGAGGGTTTGAACTGGTGATGCCCTCCGACTGCTGGCAAGCCAATTTAGCACCCTTCGCGCCAAACGAAGCCTAAGAAATCGATGCTAAGGACGCTAACGGCTGCGGAATGGTGTACGAAGGAGCCTGAAAAGCGCCTGTAATCACAAACTCCAACCGCAACTTTAACCAGGTAATGAACTGAGGATTGGTTGAAATAATAGCACTTGCAGGTTGAGGACACTGCGCCTTGACCGCTGCCAGTTCAGGCGAGTCCAAAAAGGCAGGCTGATTCACTAACCAGAAGTCAATCTCTTTTTCTTGCTCATGGTAATTCCGCGTGCGCTCTTTGAGCACTTCATCGATCGGCTCTTCTTCCGTCAGAAAGCGTTGGCTAGCAAGGACGTAATAGTAAGTTTGCATGGTCATAGGAGTAATTTTGAGTTTTGAGTTTTGAATGAGGAAAACTGGAATGAGAGGGAGAAGGGAGAGCAGAGGAAGCAACGGAGCAGGGGAAGCAACTCAGATTTTTTAGCCTTTAGCCTTCTGCCTTCTGCCTTCACTCTCCTCGAATCGCCTGTTTCATTTCGCGGACGGCGCGTTCTAAACCGACGAGTATGGCGCGGCTGATAATGGTGTGACCGATGTTGAGTTCTTCCATTCCAGGTAAACAGGCGATTGGGTACACATTCCAGTACGTGAGTCCGTGTCCCGCATTCACGCGTAGCCCAGCGGCAATCGCCCGGTCGCACCCATCTGCCAGAATTTTCAGCTCTTTTGCTCGATGTGCCTCCGTTTTGGCTTCAGCATATTGCCCTGTATGCAGTTCAATAAACTGAGCGTGCATCGCTGCTGAAGCCTCAATCTGCTTGGGGTCAGCGTCAATAAAAAGACTCACAGGTATCTCAGCCTCTTGCAACGTCGTGACGATTTGCGCCATGCGGTCTGCCTGTCCTGCTACATCTAGCCCGCCTTCAGTCGTCACTTCCTCGCGCTTTTCGGGTACGAGGGTCACGTAATCAGGTTTGATGTCGAGGGCGATCGCCACCATTTCATCGGTCGCTGCCATCTCCAAATTCAGATGCGTTCGCACCGTCTCTCGCAACAAGCGCACATCCCGATCTTGAATATGACGGCGATCTTCGCGCAAATGCACCGTAATGCCATCAGCACCCGCCAGTTCTGCTAAAACAGCCGCTGCGACAGGATCAGGCTCTACCGTGCGCCGTGCCTGCCGTACCGTTGCAGTGTGATCGATGTTAACGCCAAGTGTCGGCAAGCTGATTGCTCCCAAAGCTTTTGCACAGGCTTCATTTTACCGCCAGGGCTGGCGTATTGGGCAAGGAGTGGAGAATTTGGCGCGATCGCGCAGCTTGTCGGGCGATCGCACAAAGTTTCGCCATCCTCATTAAGCTTAACTAACAGCCCTGAGAGGATTCTAAGGAACACAAGCGGATGGATCGATTAAATTTACAAGTCTTCCGGCAGTTTTGGGCGATCGCCAAAACCTACTGGTTTAGTGAGGAAAAATGGCAGGCAAGAGGGCTATTACTGGGTGTAGTGCTCTTCCTGCTGGCATACACTGGGCTGAGTGTCGTGCTCAACACCAAGCGCGGTGTCTTGATCTCAGCCCTTTCTGCGAAAGACGAAGCGCGCTTTTGGGAAACAGTGGTGATTTTCATTGGTGTACTCGTGCTGTACGCGCCCTTGCTGGCGGGCTACCGCTATCTGCGCGATCGCCTCAGCTTGCAATGGCGACGCTGGCTTACCAATCGCTTTCTAGACAACTATTTTGGCGATCGGGCTTACTACAACCTCAGTACCTCAAACGGCGAAATTGACAATCCTGATCAGCGCATCGCAGAAGACATTCGTAGCTTCACTCAGGAATCGCTGTCCTTTTTACTGGTGTTGGTGGAGTCAGTGCTGGCAGTGATTGCTTTTAGCGGTGTGCTTTGGGGCATTTCTCGTCCCCTCGTGTTTTTTCTGGTGCTGTACGCGATCGTCGGTACGCTCGTCACCACCGTCGTCTTTGGCAAACCGCTGGTGCGACTCAACTTTGAACAACTCAAAAAAGAAGCCGACTTGCGGTTTAGCCTGGTGCGAATTCGGGAAAACGCTGAGGCGATCGCGTTCTATCACGGTGAAGAACAAGAAGCAACGCAGATCAAGCATCGCTTTCTCGAAGTCTTTGATAATGTCAAACGGCTGCTGCTGTGGGAACTGAATCTCAATGTACTCACGAATGCCTATGAGTTTATTCCGTTCATTCTGCCTGCCCTGGTCGTCGCTCCCGCAATTTTTGCAGGAGAGTTGGAGGTTGGCAAAGTGAGTGAGGCACAGGGCGCGTTCATCCGCGTCTTTTTCTCTTTAAATGTTGTGGTTGCTCGCTTCCAGGCACTGACGACGTTTGGGGCTGGCATCAACCGTTTGTATACCTTTGCTGAGTTTCTTGAACAGTCAGCACCCGCAGAGGAGACTGATGCAACTCAAAAGCCAATCATTCAAACGGTAACCGCCGATCGCCTCGCCTTAGAGCACCTCACCTTGCAAACCCCAGCCTATCAGCGCACGTTAGTCACAGATTTATCGATCGAAGTGCCGACTGGACAGGGGCTTTTGGTCATGGGTGCCAGCGGTTGCGGGAAAAGTTCTTTGCTACGGGCGATCGCAGGGCTTTGGGCTTCTGGCAGCGGCACGATCGTTCGCCCTGAGGCTGACCAAATCCTCTTCTTACCGCAACGTCCCTACATGGTGCTGGGCACACTGCGCGATCAAATTCTCTATCCCAACACTCAAATTGATGTTGAAGATGAACACCTGAAGCAAATCTTGGCACAAGTGAACTTAGCCGATCTGGATGAACGTTTTGGCGGCTTTGATGCTCAACGCGACTGGGCAGATGTGCTGTCGTTGGGTGAACAGCAGCGGTTGACCTTTGCCCGACTATTGCTACAAAAGCCAACGTACGCCATTCTCGACGAAGCGACTAGCGCTCTGGATACTGCCAACGAAGCGCGGTTATATCAGCATTTGGAGGCGATCGGCACCACTTTTCTCAGTGTGGGTCATCGCTCAACCCTCACCGCTTATCATCAATCGCTCTTAGAGCTTTCACCTGATCAGACGTGGCACCTCCAAGCGACCACAATACCTTAATCGGGACGGGTGTATTAGAGCAGCTAATCAGCTCGGTTGGTAACTTAACGGCAAACTGCCCTTATAGGCATCTACCACGATCACAATTCAATTTGGTCTTCCACGCAGGTGAAGAGAAACCGGGTTTTAAATGTTACCCGGATGTTTCAGCCGCCGCTTGTGAAGAAACCCGGTTTCTGGATCACTCTCATTTGGTTTACTTTCCTGAGCACCGATCGAAGTGGACGAATATCTCCACTAAGGAGTATCTTTATGGTTGAAAGTAACCTGAAGTTAGAGAAATAGCACTACATGGGAGTCACGTATCAGCGGGTTGTGCTGAAGTTGAGCGGTGAAGCCCTCATGGGTGAGCTTTCCTACGGAATCGATCCGAACATTGTACAAGACATTGCTCAAGAGGTCTCACAGGTTAATGCCAGCGGCGTACAAGTCGCGATCGTCGTCGGCGGGGGCAACATTTTTCGTGGAGTCAAAGGCGCTGCTGCTGGCATGGATCGTGCTACGGCTGACTACATCGGCATGATTGCCACTGTCATGAATGCTATGACGCTGCAAGACGCGTTGGAGCAGATTGGCGTACCCACTCGTGTCCAAACGGCGATTTCCATGCAGGAGGTTGCTGAACCCTACATCCGACGACGCGCCATTCGTCACCTTGAAAAAGGACGAGTGGTGATTTTTGGTGCGGGTTCGGGCAATCCGTTCTTCACAACCGACACAACCGCAGCGCTCCGAGCAGCAGAAATTAGTGCCGATGTGCTATTCAAAGCAACCAAAGTGGATGGCGTGTATGATTCTGACCCGCGCCTTAACCCTGATGCACGTCGTTACAAGACCCTTACCTATGGACATATTCTTACCCACGATCTACGGGTGATGGACAGTACTGCGATATCCTTATGTAAGGACAACAATATACCCATCATCGTGTTCGACCTTTCCGTCAAAGGAAACGTGTGTCGAGCCGTGGCGGGAGAACAAATTGGTACGCTTGTCGGAGGTTCTTGTGAAGTTAGCTGACATTGAAGAGCACATGCAGAAAGCGGTAGAAGCGACTCAACGGTCGTTTAATACCATTCGCACAGGGCGAGCAAATGCGTCGATTCTCGATCGCGTACAGGTGGAGTACTACGGTGCGCCAACGCCATTAAAAACACTCGCCAACATCAACACCCCTGATTCATCCACCATTACAGTGCAACCGTTCGATCGCGGTAGCCTGAGCTTGATTGAACGAGCGATTTCGCTGTCTGATGTGGGACTCACGCCCAATAATGATGGCTCCATCATTCGCTTAAACATTCCACCGTTGACCAGCGATCGGCGCAAAGAGTTCGTCAAAATAGCGGCAAAGTATGCCGAAGAAGGCAAAGTCTCTGTTCGCAACATTCGACGCGACGCAGTTGACTCCATTCGCAAGCAAGAGAAAAACAGTGATCTTGCTGAGGATGAAGCACGTGACCTGCAAGATAAGGTGCAAAAGCTCACCGACAAATACGTCACCAAAATCGAGGAAGTGCTTGCTGATAAAGAAAAAGACATCATGACTGTTTAGTTAGCTATCAGCGGTCAGCTATCAGCGGTCAGCTATCAGCGGTCAGCAACAAAGTTGGGGCTGTTGCTGTTAGCAAGGTTGTAGAAGAGGTGCTGTGCATGATGTTACTGAAATCGAACTGATGCACTTGAAGCTTGAAACCTATAGTTCCCCTTGCTGCCTTTTTGCGAGGGTTGTAGACTCTTTTCTACGTAAGTACTGTGAACGTCAGGGATGAGCGATCGGCTTTGCCATTGCTTTACCAACACAGGCTTAACCACTGACGGCTAACCACCATTCCTGAACCCAAATCTACGTTAAACGCTGAAAGCTGAGAGCTGACCGCTAAACGCTACCTCCTGCGCGGGACGCACAATATAGGCAACGTGCATTGGATAGCCGTCCAAATAAATGGCATCAATGCGCTTAAGGGCGACTTCACGGTTTCTGTAAGAACGCAAGGCGCGTTCTTGTCCGTTTGGATACCGAATACAAAGTTCCCAAAACATAAGTTTAGCCTCACCAAATTGGTTGCAGCGGACATGAGCATTCAGCCGTTGATGGTTCACTTGTGCACGTCTGATCACTCGCGTTCAGTTGATTCTTTTGCAAGGTTATGAGAATCGGCTGAAAACTAAGCGCTAAGCGCTAACCGCTAAAAGCTGGTAAGTGGATGCGGAATGCTTCATGAAAGATTTATGCTTCCATCCTAAGATTCTTATCGGAGCTTTGCACTCCGTATAACTGTTGAATCGCATAATTGAGGCGAATACGTAGAACGGGACATTCATCTCAAGTTGTGTCACGCTGAAACAGCTAAAACGCTGGCGTGAGTACCTGAAGTCTTGATGAGGAAAATGGCATGATGTTTGACTGCATAATTGTGGGAGCTGGTCCTGCTGGCGCTAGTGCCGCCTACCATCTGGCAAAGCGTGGACGATCGGTCTTACTACTAGAAAAGCAGGCATTGCCTCGCTATAAGCCCTGTAGTGGTGGTGTGTCTCCCGCGATCGCGCAGTGGTTTGACTTTGACTTTGCACCTGTAATCGATCGCAAGCTGGAGAACATCTGCTACACCTGGAAGCTCGGTGATCCCGTCGATGCCAAGCTGAAAACGGCTGAACCCATGTGGATGGTTCGGCGTGACGTGTTTGATCACTTTCTCGTGCAGCAAGCGCAGTCACAGGGCGCTGAATTGCGAGATGAGACGGAAGCGACTGGCATTGAGTTTAAGCGTGACCATTGGCAGGTCAATACTGCGAAGGGTGTTGTGACTGGACGCTATCTTATTGCTGCTGATGGTGCTAAAGGACCCACATCGAAATGGCTTGGCTTTAAAGAACCCAAACGGCGTTCTGGGGCTGTGCTGGAAGTGCCAGCGCAAGTTGACTCAGAGAAGGCTTACTTTGAATTTGGTATGGTCAAAAACGGCTACATCTGGCGCTTTCCCAAAACTGACGGCTATTCACTCGGTATTGCCACCTTCCGGGGGAACGATCCCACCGACCTGAACAGCCAACTGACCGAGTACGCTCAAAAGTCCGGTCTGGATGTGGACGCGGGGCAACTCACCGCTCACTCGCTCTGCTTGTGGGACGGGAATCAAACGCTGCATACGCAAAATGCACTGCTGGCAGGGGAGGCTGCGTGTGTCGTCGATCCCTTCACGGCTGAAGGCATTCGTCCGGCAATTTTTACTGGAGTTAAAGCGGCAGGGGCGATCGACGAAGCACTAAGCGGCAACGCCAAAGCACTGCAAAGCTATACCGACCTCATCAACAACGAGTGGGGAGCCGACATGGTTTGGGCACAACGGTTAGCAGGTGTGTTTTACCGCATCCCCAATATTGGCTACAAAGTGGGGATTAAACGACCTTCTGCCACCGAGCGGATTGGGCAGATTTTGTGCGGTGAGTTACGCTACGCTGACGTTGCGAACAAGGCGCTCAAACGACTCAGCAGCAGCTTTATTCCTGGGATGGGTTAGAGGGAGTGGTTAGCTATTAGCGGTCAGCGGTCAGCGGTCAGCGGTCAGCGGTCAGCGGTCAGCGGTCAGGGTGAGCATGTAGTCATTCTTAGCTGAATGCAGTAGGGCTGAGTTAGAAAGGGGCTAGGTCTTAGGGTATGGGTGTAGGAACGATACACGAGAACGAGATTGGCTGATAGCTGATAGCTGATAGCTGATAGCTGATAGCTGATGACTCACATTGCTTAACAACCCTTTACGCCTCTACAGGCACTTCTACTACGATCGCCTGTGGCACCGCTTGATAACGTGGTTCGTTGGGAAAGATGGTGCGCGATCGCTGTGTGCCAATCAGCGAAACCTGGGTTGTGAGCAAAAAGCTCGTGAAGCTGGCAATCAAAATGACTGGCACCATTGCCGTATCAGACAAAACGCTCAGAATCACCGTACTGCTGATGGGCGTTTTGGTAATTGCGACATTCACGGCTGCCATCATACACACCATTGCGATCGTGGGATGAATGCCAGGGACACTAAGTGCGATCGCGTAGCCAAACGTTGTACCGAGGTAAAACAACGGAAAGATGAAGCCACCCCGAAAGCCAGAATGTAGAGTGACGCTAATCGCCAGCATTTTAGTAAAGCCAATGATCAGCAGCATGGTCAGCCCTAAGTTTGCGCCTGTTTCGACGATCGTTTGAATTTCTTTCTCGCCAAAAAAGAGGGTTTGGGGAACTGCTAGAGCTAATAAGCCGATCGCCAAGCCGCCTAGCGTCGTCTGTTAGCGGCGGCGAACTAGACAGGGAGTGGTTGGATAGTGCAAGGGCGATCGCTCCATAAACTTGGCAACAAACTGAGAACCCGGTTTGTTAAAGAGTTCGTCTGGTGTGGCAATCTGATCCACGCGACCGTGCGTCATCACCACCACTTGATCGGATAGAGAAAAGGCTTCTTCAACTCGATCTCAACCGATCAACTTTTGGCGGTCGGGTGCATGGGCGTTGTTGTGCCGCTTACGCTGTGACCATTTCAGGCTTCATATCAGGTGATGCTGGCTCGAAATGCAGCACCATGATTTGCTCTGGACGCAACCCAACAGATTCATAAGTGCGTCCGTCACGATCGCTAAATTCAACCTCAAACGCTGCACCGTTAGCCAACAGTTCAACCACTGTCCCAACTTGTCCACGCCACAGGTTGTATTCAGGAAGGTCAACAGTTAAGGCGACAACATCTAGCAATTTGACTGTATTCTTTGCCACTCTTATCACCTCCAGGCACTACAGAGGATAGCAGGTTGTTAATCTCGGAACCTCCGAATCATGCTCAATAATCCAGCTACTCCGAAGGGTTGCACTTCTATTTTGCCATTCAATCGTGCAATCTAGCGTGTAACGTTGCCCGAACGCATCCCGCCTCCCTAACTGAGCTTCGTGAGTTTGAATGAGTTCAAGCAAAATGTGGCGCAATGCCTCAGCATTGTCAGCCGTCATCCCAAGAATTGATGAAAAAAGCCGAGCTTTGTGCTTTCCGTCGTCGTGTTCTAGATTTAGGCAATAGTCACGCAGTTTGCGAATATCAACGACTGCATTTTCTGCATTCGGAATTAACATTGGCTGCACTCTTACAAAGTCAGTAGCTGGTACAAAGCATAAACAATTACGCCAAGGAACAGCAGATTGAACCCTAACGAATGACTGAATGGCGTTGGCTTAAGCACCAGCAAAGTGGGCGAGTTAGCCTACCCCACATCAAAACCCTGTTTGGGCATACTGTCTTCGTTCACCTGCTCTGAGTGAATGAGCAAGGTAAGATTGCCTCACATTGATGTGCGTTGGAGCCTCAGCAATCTTCTCCAGACTGTTCACAAGCGCCAATACTGACCCAACTGCTGGAACCATCTGCCCAGTGCTCTTTTTTCCAGATCGGTGCGTTGTGTTTGAGAGTGTCGATCGCATACTGACACGCCTCAAATGCTTCTGCCCGATGCGGACAACCAACTGCGACCAGCACACTAATCTCACCCAGCTCTAATCGTCCTGTACGGTGATGGATCACAACGCGATTGGCATCCAGCCAACGGGTATGAATGTCGTTTGCAATTTGGCGAAAGATTTGCAGCGCCATTGGCTCATACGCCTGATATTCCAGCGCGACTACGGGTTTGCCGTCGGTTTGATGGCGTACTGTACCACTCATCACGACGATCGCGCCATTGGCACGATCGTCTGCCAGCGCATACGCCTCTGATAGCAGCAGCGGTGCAAAGGTAATGGCTAAGCTGTCGCCGCTGTGCTTGGAGTCAGAAAGAATGTGAGACGGTTTAGTTTGCATAAAGCGGTGTCGATAGCTGCTTAAAACTGTTGCCTCAGCGACATATCAGCGTCAAAGGAACGAGACTTTAATAGTCCTAAGTGTAGCTGTAAATGAGCCAGAGCGCTGTCTGTGAAGGGTAGGATGTTCCCTTAACAAACGTTTGTTAAAACTTGAAGAGGTTAAGGTAAGAACGATCGCATTGGGTGCCTCGCAATTTTCGCTCCCTTTTTTTGAGTATGTGGCGCTTTGATTTAAAGCGCCTTTGGGTGCAAGCACTGACGACCATCGTTGAGTACAAACTGAAATTGATCAGGTAACAGCAATGCTAGACCCATCACTGTGCATACAAAAACCGCTCATAAACTCGTGGACAGCGTTCTCCTGGCAGGTTTTTGACTGGCTCACAACGCCAGCACTGGTGCTCCCACCCTTGATATGCCTCACGTTGTTGCCTTTGTTGTTTCGTCGCTTGCGGTGGCGACGGCGCATTAGTGGACTAGGCGCAACGCTATTGTGCGCTTACTTGCTGACGCTTTCGCCACCGATGCTTAAAATCGGCAATCGCATCCTGGTCGCTTTTCTGCCATCCGATGCGGGTACAACGGCAGACGCGATCGTTGTCTTGGGGCGAGGCGGTGAGCTTAGACCAGAGCGAGTAGACGTTTCCGCTCAGCTTTGGGACGCGCGACGCGCACCGCTGATCTTTGCCAGTGGTTCGGGTGATGCCCAGGAGATTGCGGACATGCTTGCACAAAAGGGCATTCCTGCTGGCGCGATCGATGGCGAACCCTGCTCGCGCACAACCGAAGAAAACGCTCGCTTTACTGCCGCCCTGTTACAGCCAAAGAATGTACACCGCATTTTGCTAGTGACTGACCCGCCGCATATGCTGCGATCGCTCCTGACCTTTCGCAGCCTTGGGTTTGACGTGACACCTCACACCAACCCACTGCCCAATCGTTTAGATACCAGGAAAAAAGCCTATCTGGTTTTCCGAGAATATTTAGGCATCGTTGGCTATGGTCTGCGGGGACGCTTTTTACCCCGTGAACCGTCAGAAGCCGATCTGAACCCAACCGCGATCGTCCCTCTAGATACATTGTCTGATCGATCGGCTGCTCCTGCAATGTGATGCCGATACTTGCTCTCAGCAGTCAAATGCTCGATTCTAATGCGTGCCCCCGGTTACGGAGCCGTTGGGTGATGTTCACTCAGGTAATTTCCAAGCGCCTGACTCAGCCGCTTTCCCTACCAGTACGCCTCACACTGCTGGCGCTGCTCGTTTTGGCTGTGGTTTGGCTGGTGTGGATGCTGCGTCAACCCTCCCAGCGACAGCGCCTCCAGCAATGGTGCCGACAGTGCCGCTGGAATCGACGGCGTACCCAAGTCGTGATTACGCTGACCTTAGCCTGCCTCTTGATTACATCTCCACCAGGGCTTGCTCTGGCAACACAGACGCTGACAAGCCAGATCCCGGCTGATTCGGGTGCTCAGGCAGACGCGATCGTGGTTCTGGGTCGAGGCTGGCGCTTTATGAGCGATCGCCTTGACGCAACATTTGCACTCTGGCAGGCAAAACGCGCCCCACGCATTTTTGTGAGTGGACGTGGTGATGCGAAGTGGCTTGTGTACCAATTGCTAAAAAAGGGTATTCCTAGCGATGCAATCAGCGGCGAAAATTGTTCCCTGACGACTGAAGAAAACGCCCAGTTCACAGCCGATTTATTGCTGCCTCAGAGCGTCAAGCACATCATTTTAGTCACAGACTCGCCCCATATGCTGCGATCGCGCCTCACCTTCCAAAGTTTAGGGTTTGAGGTCATTGCTCACCCGAATGCGGTGCCCTCTGACTTGGGCTACCGAGAGCGCCTGAACATTATTGCCAGAGAATATGGTGGTCTTCTGAGCTATGTCCTTAAAGGTCGATTTGGCGAACGTGAAGCGGCGGCTAAATGACAATGAGGAACCTGGAAGCGATGCGAAGAACGCGACACCATCAAATACCGCATGGGCAAAGATGCCAACGATAGAGACGATTGAGTTAAAGCTCAAGTCTGTGGCTTATCATTAACTTGGAGATTGATCGCCGCCCTCAACCTGCATCATGAACCTACCAGCTTCCCGTTCTAAGCTCTACGATCGCCTGGGTATATCCCATACGCAATTGGTTGCCTTTTGTCAGCGGTGGCACGTTGCCGAATTGGCGCTCTTTGGTTCTATCCTCCGCGATGACTTTTGCCCCAATAGCGACGTAGACGTGTTAGTTACTTATCAACCGACATCAAAACGAGGATTGTTTGAAAAAATGGTGATGCAAGAGGAACTGCAAACACTCCTGCATCGTCAGGTTGATTTGGTTAGCAGAAGAGCGATCGAGCAAAGCCGAAACTGGATTCGACGCAACAACATTCTGAATTCAGCAGAACTTATCTATGTTGCGTGATCAAGAAGCTCTGGTTGACATCATAGAAGCAATCAAACTGATCTTCCAGTATGTTGAAGGAGTCAACCCAGACGCTTTAGCAGCAAATATTGAAAAGCAAGATGCTATTGTGCGTCGTATCACGATTATTGGTGAAGCAACCAAAAGACTGTCGTTAGATTTCAGAGAACAACATCCAGCCATTCCCTGGAAGCAGATTGCAGGAATACGTGATGTTCTTACCCATGACTATGATGAAGTTGACCTCGATGAAGTTTGAACCGTCATCAACGAAAATTTACCTCAATTGCTTGGCTATGTCGAACCATTAGTAGCCGCTAAAGACAATTCACCAATGAACCAGGTTGCCTCAGAAACGAGGCTGTCTTAAAGTTTACTGCTGCCCATGAGATATAGCAGTGCCATGCGTACCGCTACACCACTAGTAACCTGCTGCGAAATGAGACTGAACTGGGGATCATCCATCAAGTCTGAGCTAATTTCGACCCCGCGATTGACGGGACCGGGATGCAGTACTTTGACATCGGGTTTGCAGAGCTTGAGACGATCGCGCGTGATGCCAAACTGCTGATGGTACTCCCGCAAACTCGGCAGCAAATGGTTGGTCATCCGCTCTTTCTGTAGCCGCAACGTCATCACAAAATCAGCATCGCGGAGAGCGGGTTCGAGTGACCAGTGGAGGAACAGCTTTCGCTGCAAGGATGAAGGATAACGGATAACGGATGAATCGAGTTGCTCACTTTTAGCCTTTAGCCTTAATCCCTTAGACTTATCTTCCGTCACATAGTCTGCAAATAGCTGTGGCACCAACGTTGGCGGTCCCGCCAGATGCACTTCGGCACCGCTGGCAGTGAGGCTCCAAAGGTTAGAGCGTGCCACGCGGGAATGGAGAATATCGCCGACGATCGCAATCTTCTTGTCTTTCAGCAGCGCGAGATGAGGATGATCCGGGTCGAGGAGCGTAGTGATTGTGAAGAGATCCAGCAGCGCTTGCGATGGGTGTTCGTGCTGACCGTCACCCGCATTGAGCACACCCACTTTCACGCCAAGGCGATCCATCTCATTGGCGATCGCCTGTGGCACCCCGGCTTCGCGGTGACGAATCACCATGAGATCGGTACCCATTGCCAGGTAGGTTTTAGCCGTGTCGAGAATCGTTTCGCCTTTGGTCAACGACGAAGTACCAGGCGCAAAGTTAAGGGTATCGGCAGAAAGACGCTTGGCGGCTAACTCAAAGCTGCTGCGTGTACGGGTAGACGATTCAAAAAACAAGTTGGCAACCACCTGTCCTTGCAGCGTCGGCACTTTTTTGGTGCGTCGTGATAGCACCTCCCGAAAGCTATTGGCAGTTTGCAGTACGGTGTCGTATTCGTCAGGGGTAAAGTCTGCTAACGACAGAATGTGATGGCGATTCCAGGTAACGCTCATGGGGTGAGAAGTGGGGAGTAACGGCGGTGCCGCTAAGGGGAGGATGTTGAAGCCCTGCATCCGCAATTGTGGTACACGCATGGCGCTTGAGTGCAAAGGCACCCACACTAAGTTACATCCTTTAGACTTCTCACTGGCTGGCTGCCATCAGGTTAAAGTTCGTGGCACGGGTATTCTTAAAAGCACCGATCGTCAGATTTTTCCTCAAGAGCCTGTATGCTTCTCAGGTGTAGAATGTTTGCAATCAATGCCACAAGGATTGAATGGCTTGGTCAACCGCTTGTTACGCTGCTTTTTGCCTGTGCCTTCAGCCTTTGCCGATCGCCTTCCACAACACCTCACGATGGATCAACGCCCGATCGAGCAAAAACTGCATCTGATCTGTAGAGAGGGCTTCACCATTGGCGTAGAGTTCCAGCCAGGTTTGACTGATCACATTGGGGTCGTCGGGAATGTCTGCCAGTGACCATCCGGGTATGTCCAGTTCTTGCATCAGATAACTGACTTTAGGATCGTAGCTGAGCGCAAAGCAGCGACAACCTTCAGCGGCTGCCATGATCAACCCATGAAAGCGCATGGCGATCGCCATTTCCACACCACGAAACACGCCTTTCAGTTGCTGCGGATCGTCTAAGTGCAGAATGTGACTGACACCCGGAAGTTGCGGTTGAATGGCTTCGGCGATCGCCAGATCCTGCACTGCTTGAAACGGCACCAGCAGGAGACAGGTTTGGGTTGCTTTCTGAAAAGTGATGAGCGCTTGAGTCAACGTCGCCAAGCGGTCTGGAGTGAGTTGCGGGTGCGATCGTAAGTTGACCGCTACACGGGGCGCGGGCAAATCCCACAAACCGTCTACGGGCGTTGATTCTAAAGCCCAAACGGGATCAGGAGCCAGGGTAAACGGAATGCCCCAGTCGGTGAGAATAGCAGCCGAGCCACGATCGCGCACACTAACGGCATCACAGCCTGCAAACGTTTGTTTTGCCATCCATTTTGTGGACGATCGTTGCAGTGGACCCACTCCCTGTGCCCAGGCGATCGTCTTCAGCCCCATTGTCTGCGCCAGTGCCATCAAGCCCGCGTAGTAAATAGGACTCACTGCACTTGTCACATCTTGAATTAAACTACCACCACCCCAAATAAACACCTGAGACTGGCGCAGAGCTTGCAGGACGGCTAGAGGGTTTTTCCGATCGATCGCGTCTACGTGGTAGCGATCGCGCGTCTGCTCTGGGTTTCCTGACAGGACGAGTGGTGTCACTGACTCTGGCAACATTTGCAGCAGCGATGCTAACAGCGCCTCATCGCCTCCATTGCCCTGACCATAATAGCCACACAAAATTGCCTGGATGCCCATGTTGACGTTCAGCGTTGAGATTAACGTTTAGCTCGATCGACCATCACTTCAATGCGCTACTCAATCATCTTTGACTTTGGCGATCGGCTGGAGCCATCACCGATAGACACGTTAGACAGTGCATCACAGCCAATGGCTCTAGATCATATTGAACGGCAGTAGCTTGTAAGCAGATCTCTACTCACTACTGCCGTTTGACGACTCACTTCAAGAGGCTCAATTGATCGTCGGACTGACCTTACTCACCGTCTTGAGCTTGCCATCGGGTTCCACCTCCCACACATCATAAACACCAGAGACATCGCCGCTCGTGTCAATGTCGACATTGCCGCTGGCTCCCTGGTAGTTAATCGTCTCGCCCTGGCTCAGAAGCTTCAAGCCTTCGCAGACATCACTAACCTCTTTACCAGGACCGTTCGCCACCTCTAGAATTTTGCTTTTGATTGCGTCGCCCGTGTTTGCTTTAGCCGACTGGGCAGCAAGCACCAGTAAGGCAGCAGCATCCCACGCTTGAGGGGCATAGGCAGCAGGTGACTGCTTAAACTTCTCTTGCCACGCTTTTGTAAGCGCATCCAATGCCTTGCCGTCTGCACCGGGAATCGTACCAAGGGCACCCTGTAAAATGAATTTACCGTCGCTGGTCTTACCAACCTGAGACGCAAATTGATCTGATTTGGAGCCATCGGTGAGCAAGATCTGGACACCTTTGCTCAACCCTTGCTGATAGGCAGTTTTCAGCAACAAAGCGCCCGTTTCTGCATACGCGACAGCCGCAACACCCTGAGGCTTGCCGCTAAAGGCTGCTTGTGCCTCGGTTTCAAACGTAGTGGCTTTAGGATCATAGCGGGCGGGCTTTGCTTCGTTAGTGATGGTGCCGCCGAGTTTCTTAAATGCCTGCACAAATTCCTTCTCAAAGCCTCTGCCGTAATCGTTGTTGATGACGACGGTAGCAGCGCGTCGAATCCCTTTTTCATACGCTAACTTTGCCAATGCCCGCGCCTGGTAGGTATCGGGTGGGGCTGTGCGTGCCCAATAGCCCTGAAATTCTCCCTTTTTGCCACGTTCCGTAAACACAGGGCTGGTGCTGCCTGGAGACACCAGCATCACTTTATTGCGAATGGCGATCGGAATTGCTGCCGCCGAAACACTACTGCCAAATGAGCCGACAACGCCTGCGACTTTATCGACCTCGGCTAACTTAGTCATACCGTCAGCACCTGCCGTTGGATCGGTTTGATCATCGGTATTGGGTAACAGCGCGACTGGAGCACCATTAACGCCGCCACACTGGTTGACCGTTTCGACCAGTAGTGGGACTGCTGCCAGCATTGGTTGCCCAACAGACGCTAAGTCACCAGTGGCAGGAAGGAGTGTGCCGATCTTGAGACTTTTGGCATCACTGGCGGCTGGTGTACTGGAAGGGGAGGCGCTAGATGTGGCAGAAGGGGGGGCTGCGGCTTCCTGGCAGGATGCAGCAAGAAAGCCGATCGCCAGCGTCGCGATCGCTAGACTCACGGCTTTAGCAGGCTTGAGATGATTCACTGAAGCGAGTGGGTTCATCGGTAATGTTCAACTCCTCAACATTTCCTAATAGTTTAGGCTATGCGCGATCGGCGTTATACCATTTCACTAAACTGTGGCTACACAGGCAAGCCTCGGCTGACCGCTGACCGCTGACCGCTGACCGCTGACCGCTGACCGCTGACCGCTGACCGCTGACCGCTGACCGCTAACTGCTACAGAGCATGACAATACTTCTCACAATCCCTATGGATCTTCTTCCTCTGGCGTTTGAGTCGGTTCAAAAACGGGACAAAACCCGTCTGGAGTGACTTTGAATTCAAACAGGGGCGATCGCTGATTCCAGCAGCGCTGTCCGCGATAGTGACGGCAATTGCCACAGCAGTTCCGCAGGGGCGAGTTCCCGTCCATCCAGTCGAGCAGGCGATCGCTGGGGCGCAAGAGTTCCCGCTGCGGCAAACCACGTAGCACCAGTTCGTTTCCTTGCCAACGAGCCTCAATCAACCCGGTATCGGCTAGTTGCTGCCAGCGTGGGTCAGCCGTAATTGCCTCTGGTAGTGTGATGTTGACCAGCGTATTCAGTTCGGTCAGTTCACCTTCGTAGCTTGTATCAGGAGCCGCTACGTGCAAAAACGTCTCCCCGATCGGTAGTTCGACTAACGTGCCGATCGCAGGGGTATGGATGTGATAGCGGTTGTGCAGTTCTTCTAACCCCGCTAGATCGGCGAGGTAGGCGGGCGACCCATGCATGAACACGACATGCTGTGGACGCAAATTGTGGATCAATTGGGTCGTACCAGGACCATCGCAATGCTGTGCCAAAAGGTAGGTTTCGATTGAGGGAGAGGAGTAAGGAGAGAGGGGTGAGGGGTGGGAACGCCCTACTCCCCGCCTATAATGCGGCTCCTGCGGCTCTAAAATCAGCCATCCATCCGGATTAGCAGCATAGTACTGGCTCAGGTCTGCCGTTTTATCGGTAAGAACGATCGCAGGGCGCTGCTGGAGATTAATGCGTTGGTCTGGAGTGAGATGGCGCACACGAGGACGAACGCGCTCATCCCAAAAGAGCGACTGGTGACGGGCAAAATTTTGCACCGACGTTGGCAGGTGGGGCATGATCTCCAGGTAAGCATCACAGCCTGCGGCGACAGAGCCATCAACCCAGATATCGAGGTCACGCCCTGTAAAATTATGATGACTCCGCAACAGCATCAACAGCTCTTGCCCTAACCCTAAGGTTGAAGTCGGTAGGAGAATGGACTGTCGGCTGCCGATCGCCCGATCGATCCGTTCTGCCAGTTGGTTTTCTTGTTGACGGCGATGCGGATGCCGCGCTGTGCCGTAGCTGCCCTCAAGAATGAGCACATCCGGCGCAATGCCGCGTAACTCTTCCAACGGCATGCCTTCAACCAGACGTGCATTGGATAAGAAAAAGTCGCCTGTGTAAAAGACGGTGTAAGGACGCGCGGGGCGATCGTCCTCGGCAGCGGGCGTGTAAGTCAGTAAAAAGGCAGCCGCTCCCGGCAGATGTCCGGCTGGATACAGTTCGACGCTGAGACCATCAAAAAACTCGATCGGGGTACGCCAGGGCAAGGCGTGGCAGAAAAGCGGAAACGGAGTGAGCGCAGAGCCATCACTCATACTCTGGTCAACCTCAGAGCCGGGGATAACCTCAGATGTGTAGTCAGCCGCAGACCAATTCAGCGGCAGTAGCTGTGTAGTGACTTCACTCGCGTAGATGGGCAACTGAGGAAAAGCCTGATGCAGCGGCAGCAACCCTCTAGCATGGTCTGCGTGGGCGTGACTGCACAAGACTAGATCGGCAGGCGGAGTCTTTGCTTGAGCGAACGCCGAAAGATCAGTTAGCCCACAGTCCAGCAAAACGCGATACGTTCCGAGTGTGAGCAACAAACAGATGCCCTCATCCGCTTCTGTGCCATATGCCAGACATTCCAGTTCACTCACGATTGGGTCACTTTCTGTACTCGCAATCACCTAGTTTGCTGCTCACAACACGTTCAGTCTGCTGTTTGCGAGCCGTTATTACTACTTAAAAGGCACTACCCCTACAAGCGGCTGATTTCAACCAGGCTTGCAAGCAGAAGCTTGTACTCACGCCTCTCCATGTTGCTGCTGTTAGCGCCCAGGCACTTTGACCCTGCGATAGATGTAGCGGAAGCAAACGCTCTGTGTGCGTAGCCCTAGAATTAAGACTGGAACGTACTCTTCCAGTGAAGCGCTGGGGAAGGACTACGAGCTACCGCTAACCGCAGCCCGCTTATGCTCAGTGCGCTGAACCGTTGCCGTGGTAGTCATCAGAATCGTAGAAGCCGTTCTTTGTGCCAAAGAATAGACATGCCACTGTAAACACGGCGGTGAGAACGACTAGAACCAGTTTGACATCCATATTTTTATGTTCTCTTAACTTAAAGATGGGAATCGCGCGATCGCTGAACCTTAGATACTGACATTGAACCAGAAACTCAAGAAGATTCAAGCTAATGAATACTCGAAAAGCTAAAGCGTCTCCTCTAGAATCTGGAGTCCAACCTCTAGGAATTGTAAAACAGTCTCTTCACGATTCGAGCAATTCACAGCTTTTTGCAACAAATTTGGTCATTGATCCATCCTGGCTTGCCCGTCCATCCACAGCCGTTGCCCCTGATTTGATTGGCTGTCAGCTTGTGCGCCAAGTGAGTGAGACAGCACAGGAGCCTACCCTTTGGCGCGGATTGATCGTCGAAGCAGAGGCATATACACCCGGTGATCCTGCCTGTCATGCCTATCGTCGCCGCACCGATCGCAACTCGGTCATGTTTGGTCCCGCGGGCATGACTTACGTTTACCTCATCTACGGCATGTACCATTGCTTGAACATTGTGACTGATTTGGATGGTGTGCCCAGCGCTGTCTTGATTCGCGCCCTGCAACTAGAAACGATGCCACCGTGGCTTGATCACGAAACCGCTCAAAGCGACATTCGCCCCAAAACATTGAAGCCTCACCGTGTGGCGGCTGGTCCTGGTAAACTCTGTCGCGCCTTAAAAATTGACCTGAGCCTCAATGCTCAACCGTTGCAGCCTGGTCAACCGCTGTGGCTCGAACATCGTAGCCCCACGTTTCAGGAAGAGTTGGATCAAGGCGCGATCGCCCTGGTGCAAACCACTCGCATTGGCTTAACTCAAGGTGCCGATCGCCCCTGGCGCTGGTATTTGGCGCAGTGCCCAGCGGTGTCAAAGCTGTAGTTGAAAGCATCAAAGCTTTCGGTTGCTTTGATCGCCCTGTCCATCGGCATTGAGCCAGATCCAGTGGTCTTCGACATGGGCGATCGCGCCACCCGGAAAGGGATCGGTCTGAGTACGATTAGGCGCTGTGATCAGGTTGACCAGCTTTTCAATCTGGTCAAAGTTAGGAGCGCAGGGCAAAGTTTGCTGAAGAAATTGGCGCACGGTACGTCGTTGCAGTGCGAGGGCAGCGTGTTGCAGAAGCAAGCGGTTTAACCCTGGACGATCGGGATGCTGTGCCTGCTGAAGTAAAACAGTTGCTTGCGCTTCCAGGTACGCGACATCTGCTTGGAGCAGTTCTGCGGTTTGAGAAAGCGCCTGTTCCGTTTGTGGATTGAAGTGCGTTTGCAGGTATGGCAACAGCTCCCGACGAATGCGGTTGCGGGCATACGTCAGGTCATGGTTAGTTGCGTCCTCCCAGATGGGGAGCTGTGTTTCCTGACAGAACTGTCTCGTCTCAGCGCGAGTGAGACTGAGAAGTGGGCGTACTAACTGGATCTCAGGCGTGAGAAATCGCTTCCAGGTGAGTGCCTGCAAGCCATCGGCACCGCTGCCGCGTATCAGGTTGTAGAGGAGCGTTTCTGCACGATCGCTCGCGGTGTGCCCCGTGACAACGCAAGTGTACTGATGCTGTTGGGCGATCGCTACTAATGCTTGATAGCGCCATTCTCTCGCGGCTGCCTCGCTGGTGGCGACGACTTCAGCGGTTTGAACGTAATAGGGTACGTGCCAGCCGTGCGCCAGGTGCTGAATGTATTCGGCGTTTGCGTCAGCATCCGTCCGCCAGCGATGGTTGCAGTGGGCGATCGCCAGTCGCCAGCCCCACTTTGGCTGAAGGTCTAGCAGCAGCTTCACCAGACATAATGAATCTTGTCCACCCGAAACCGCAACCAGCACTGTCTGCCCACGTTTTAAGAGCTGCCGTCCTTTAAGCAACCGATGTAGATGAGCGTGCAGTGATGTCCAGAGACGTTTCGGTGTGCTCTGCATGAGGGCGTTGCACTAGAGTGGTTTGAGAGAAACCGGGTTTCTGAGAAGACATAAAAGATCGAACAGTATCTAGATAAGAAACCCGGTTTCTGCCTAAACCCTGTTTAATAGTCGTCGTCTACTTCGTCACCGTAGATATCGTCAACTTTGGGGCTAGGTTTCTCAGAACGACGCGGTTTATCGCGGGGCACATCCAGCATTTTAGGTTTGCCGACTTCTGGTGAAAACTCTAGCCGAAGGCGCACACGTCCACGCTGCCAGCCTGCGGTACCAAAACGGAGCGCTTCACAGGGTAGCCCTTCACCAAACCAGCCTTCATTATCGTCAGACCAGTCGCTTTCGCGATCGCTAATCGCCTGGGCAAGTGCATCAATAAACTCGCCGACTTTGAAGGTAGGATTCACCATCAACACTCGACCCACATTGATAAACAGCACCTCGTCATTATTCAGCGGTTCAAATTGGTTATCCATCATCTACTGTTGTGCGTCAAATCATTATAGGGAGGGTGAGGAGGGAATAAGACGTGTGAGGCGTGGGATGAGAGAGGCAAGAAAGTTTTAAGTGGCTCTTCCCCCTGCTTCCCTTACTCACCATTCCCTACTCCCTACTCCCTCGTTCAAAGAAACCAACCATAGCTATGGAGTCCCTTACCCAGCAAATTCACACCCAGATAGCAAACCCAGACGACCACGAATCCGGCGGCGGCTAAAAGGGCTGGGCGACGACCTTGCCAGCCTTTTGTGATGCGAGAGTGCAGGTACGCCGCGAAGACTAACCAGGTAATGAGTGCCCAGGTTTCTTTAGGATCCCAGCTCCAGTAAGACCCCCAAGCCTCGTTTGCCCACACGCCGCCAGCAATAATGCCGATCGTCAGCAGCGGAAAGCCCAGCCCAATGATGCGATAGCTGATATTGTCGAGCGTATCGGCAAGGCTCAAACGTTGGGGCGAGAGGGGTGCTGTAGCCGTTGCCGTTGTGGAGGGAGCGCTAAGCACTGCCGTTGCAGAGCCGTTTAACTCAGCTTTTGTTGTCGCCAGGTTAGTTGGCGCAAAGTTAGTGGCAGGCAAGACTAATTCGCCATCGCGACGGAGTTGGTAGGTACGATCGCGATACGCACCCGTACCGACTGAACTGCCGTGCAGCTCGATATTTTGACCGTATGTCACGACGAGAAACGCGATCGCCAGCAGCGAACCCACCATCAGCGTGGCATAGCTAAGCATCATCACGCTCACGTGCATCATCAGCCAGTTAGACTTCAGCGCAGGCACTAGGGGTGCAGAAGCTTGCATATCCGTTGGGAGGGTGAGCGCGGCGAAGGCAGTGATGCCCATAGCAACCGGAGCCGTCACTACACCCACAAGGCGGCTACCGCTCATGTTTTCTGCGACGAGATGGATCGTCGTAATGCCCCACGTCAGAAAAAATAGTGACTCGTAGAGGTTGCTGAGAGGAAAGTAACCAGCTTCCAACCATCGTGCTCCTAGCAGCGCTGCAATGCAAAGGTTGGCGATCGCCATCCCAGTTGTGCCCAACGTGGACAGATATGGTACACGAGGAAATGCTGCCCCTATCCAATAGACCAGGACAGTCGCAAACAGGATAGCGAAGGACGTGTTATCGAAAATGTTCTGTAGTCTGACCAAATCCATGCCGTAGTTTCTCCAGACTTTGAGCCAATGCCCTATACCTATCCTACGATTCTTGAGAATAGTTATGAGTATTAAGTTATGAATTTTAGTTGGATGTTGAGCTTTTTAGCGGTCAGCGGTTAGCGGTCAGCGGTCAGCGGTCAGCTATGAGCAGTCAGCGGTCAGCGGTCAGCGGTCAGCTATGAGCAGTTCGCACAACAGATTGCCTTCTGCCTTCTGCCTTCTGCCTTTTGCCTACGTTCGGCTGAGCGCTCACGTCGAAGCCTGCCCTCTGCCTCCTACCCCTCAAGGAGAAGGAACTGTAGGAATCTCTAGCGCTGGGTTATTGCCGGATGGTGCAGTGCTCGACGGGATAGTTGGGCTGGGCAGCGGTGCGGGTTTGCCTGCCTTTTGCAGAATCAGAGAGACATCGTAGCGCGTACTGCGATCGTCACTAATTGCAGCGGTCACACCGATCGAGCGAATGGCATCGATCGCGTTCTGATTACCCAACGGCAGTTGCGGCAGCGGTAGTTTCTTTGCCTTATAGAGATCTAAGTTGGCGAAGAAATTGCCATTATTAGGGTTAGGGTCAGACGGTACGCTGGCTTTGAAGACTGGGCTGTCGGCTAGAGAGGCAGAAGGCTTGGGCACAATGGCGTTGACTACAGGAACGTTCGGTGAGCCAAGCGCGATAAACGTTACGTTGTCGCTGAGCCACCCATGCGTTACCGAAAACCCGATCGCGGGCAATGACCAGTTGGTGATCGGTTGGTCACCTACTTTCGACGCTTCCACCTTGAATTTATACTTTTCTGCCATCGTCTGGTCTAGTTGCTTCAGGGTTGCCTCAGTGGCACGGCGATCGCTCGACTGCACCATCAACAGGAGATTGAACGGCAAACCAGTTGGACTTCCCTCTGGTACCCCCACCATCGCCAACGAGAATTCACCGTTCATCCACGCGAGAAAGTCTTTGTCTAAATCCATGTTGATGGTTGACTTGAGCGCGTTTTGCAACCAATCGGGTGAGACTGGCGGCAAGGCAAGGTTGATTGCCGTTGCGCCCTGGCTATAATTCTGCCAAAACTGCTGTAAATTACCGCCTGATGCCATCACCAGCGTGTCTGACGATAGCCGACCCGGCATTGTTTTGGCTCGATTCTCAACTTGATACGTCTTCTGGCTGTCGGGCTTGTACCAGGTAATGCCCTTTAAACGCACACCCTCCGATTCCAGGCTTAAGTTTGCAGCGACTCCTTGCGTTTGTGACAGTTGAGCCGCATTCGGCGCTGCTGCCTTGCTTGAGTTGGCTAACGAAAAGGCAGTAGCGGCTGGATAGTTGAGATACAGCCGCCCAAACGATTGAGCCGTTTGAATCTTACCTAACGCTTTGGTGTAACCGGGTGTTGCTTTCAGCGCACTTTGCCCTTGCTCACCCTTATAAGTATCGATCGCTCGATCCATCGCTTTTGGATCAGTCGTAACCACCAGGAGTTTGCCATCAAACACGGTGGCTGAAAAATTTTCGGGTTTGCCCTGCGTCTCCTTAATCTGGAAGCCTTTGTAGGTGCGATCGACCAGTTTACCTGCCGTTTGCGATCGGGGCTTTTCTAGTAGTTGCTTTGCCTGTAGTGGATTTTGAATGGGCAAGACTACAATTGCCATCGGCTTTGGCAGCGTTGCAGGTGCTGAGTTTGGAGCAGCAGTCGGTGCTAAAAGGGCAATACTCGCTTCTTTCCCAATCCAGGGCTGGATATCTTTCTCGTAGTCGTAGCCGTTGGCAGTAAGGAGGCGATCGCGCAGTTGCGCCAAATTTTTATCAAATGCCGCCTGACTTTGAGGTGTACCGAACTCGCGCAGTTGCTGCCATTGACCAGGGTTAGTCGAAACCGAAAGCGTCATCAGCGCATCCTGTGGGATGACTTCTGCGCCAACGGGTAAATCTCCTGAACCAATCCCCCCTTGAGTCAATGCCCAATAGGCAGCACCACCCCCACCAACCAACAGCACAGCAGCACCAAGCGGGAGTAGTAAGGACGGCTTCTTTTTCTTGATCATGGGGAGAGGGCTTTCCTAATTAGACAGCACGAGCAATGCCCCTGCCACTTTAACAAACCTAGAGCGGAACGGGTGAGGAAGATTAAGTGAACGTTGCAGAGGAGTGGGGGAAGCAGGGGGAGCAGGGGAAGATGGGGGAGCAGGGGGAGCGGGGGAAGATGGGGGAGCAGGGGGAGCGGGGGAAGATGGGGAGCGGAGAAAGATGGGGAAGATGGGGAAGTATTTCTTTTGCCTCCCTTGCCCCCTCTGCCTCCCTTGCCCCCTCTGCCTCCCTTGCTCCCTTGCCCCCTTGCCCCCTTGCCCCCTTGCCCCCTTGCTCCCTTGCCCCCTCTGCCTCCCTGCCTCCTCTTCTAACAACTAACCACTCCATACACCGTATCCCGCTGCTGATAAGGGCGATCGAGCGAGGCGATCGCTCCTACTAATGTCTCGACTTCCATGCAGGTACCACCTTGTGCGCCAGCCATGCTAGTAATGTGTTCTTCCATCAGCGTGCCGCCAATATCGTTACAGCCCCAGGTCAGTGCTTCGGTTGCGCCAGTCAGCCCTAGCTTGACCCAACTGGGTTGGTGGTTTGTAATCCAGCGTCCCAGAAAAATGCGGGCAACCGCCATTAATTGCAGCGCATCCGCAAGGACAGGTTGATCGCGTCCTACACGACGACGCAAGGGTTTGGGTGCTTCCTGTCCAACGAAGGGTAGCAAAATAAATTCTGTGATGCCGGGATAGCCTTTGGTGAGAGACGACTGCTGGAGCGATCGCAACAACTCCAAATGCCGCATCTGTTGCTCTGGCGTTTCGATGTGTCCAGATAGCATCGTGCTCGTGGTGTGTAACCCTTGCTGATGAGCCAGTCCGACAATTTCTAACCAGGTTGCCGTATTAATTTTCTCTGGACACAGCACACGCCGCACATCGTCGTCCAGCACTTCTGCTGCGGTTCCTGGCAGTGAGTTGACCCCGGCATCCCGCAGAGCCGCAATGACTTCGGCATAGCTCAAATCGTCTTCTCTGGCGATAAACTGCACTTCTTGAGGCGAAAACGCATGCAGATGGAGTTGCGGGAATTTGTCCTTGAGAGTCGTAACAATGCGTAAATAATAGGATAGGGATGAACCGTTCAGCGTTGCTTTCGGATTCAAGCCGCCTTGCATACAGAGTTCGGTTGCACCACGCTGGACGGCATCGGTTGCCTTCTCTACCAGTTGCTCTAGCTCCAGCCAGTAGGCTCCTTCATCACCTTCGTCACGCCGGAACGCACAGAAACTACAGTGCTGTTCGCAAATATTCGTGAAATTGATGTTGCGGTTGATGATGTAAGTGACGGTATCACCGGACTGCTGCTGTCGGAGCTGATCGGCTGTCTGACGAATATGGACGATCGCGTCTGGCGATCGCGCCTTCAGCAATCTCACCCCGTCTTCCCACGATAGGTCATGACCATCCAGGGCGCGATCGAGAATACCTTCAACCGTTTCAGTAAGCACAGGGCATGACAAACGACTACAGTTCTCATTGTGACAAGGGATTGGCGCTTTGAGGCTGCAAACTAGAGAAAGGACGATCGTTCGTCACGCCCTTATCTGCTTCAAACCATGCCCGATCGTTTTCACACAGCCGCCCGCGTCCCCTTTCTCCCTCATCGCGAGTTAATCGAGGAACTCGATTTGATGATCCGGGCGCGGTATCCCTTGCTCTACATTGTGGCGATCGAAGAAGAACCCGTTGAAGCGGTTTTACGCCAGGTAGCCGCCAAAGTGCAGCCAAACCGGAGTGTGCTGCTGTGGGATCTTGTGCGCGGCTGGAATGACAATGGCGTAGCGAAAGGCAGTGTGATGGCAGCACTCGATCGCATCGCCAAAGCACCCGCAGATGGAGATGCCATCTTTGTCTTGTGTGATCTCCATCCCAGCTTAAAGAACGCCAGCAGCGATAAAAATGCTCCAGTGGTACGAGAGCTGAAGAACCTTGCAAAAGACCTCAAGCGCACTCGTAAGACAGTCGTGTTGCTCAGTCACACCCTTGAACTGCCAACGGAGTTAGCTGAAGCCATCACCGTTATCGATTTTCCCTTACCCAATGTTCAGGCGATCGACCATCTGATTTCGCAACTGGTTGTACCAGAAAAGCTAAACGTTACGGGTCTGGCACGCGAACAATTGGTCAAAGCGTGTCAGGGCTTAAGTGAGACACGGATTCAACGCGTTTTGGCAAAAGCACTGGCAGCCAGACAGCAAGTCAGTGAAGCCGATATTGCAGGTGTTTTAGAGGCGAAGCAGCAGGCAATCCGGCAAACCGGGATTCTCGAATTCTTCACGGTGCGAGAATCGCTCAAAAGCGTCGGTGGGCTAGAAAACCTGAAGCGCTGGGTGCAGATGCGGCAGGATGTGTTTACCGAAGAAGCACGACGCTACGGCATTCGCAATCCAAGGGGCGTTTTGCTGGTTGGCATTCAAGGTACAGGCAAATCGCTGTCAGCAAAGACGATCGCCCACGAATGGCGACTTCCTCTACTCCGGCTGGATACGGGACGGTTGTTTGGCGGCATTGTCGGCGAAAGCGAAAGTCGGGTGCGCCAGATGATCCAACTTGCGGAAGCGATCGCGCCCTGTGTGCTGTGGATTGACGAAATCGACAAAGCCTTTGGTAACATCAACAGCGGCTCAGACGGCGATTCGGGCACCAGCCGTCGTGTCTTTGGCAGCCTCATTACCTGGATGCAGGAAAAGTCCAGCCCTGTCTTCATCGTCGCCACTGCCAATAATGTGCAGATTCTGCCTGCCGAACTGCTCCGCAAAGGTCGCTTCGACGAAATCTTTTTTCTGAATTTGCCCACCGAGCCAGAGCGCCAGGACATCTTCAAAGTGCATCTGCAACGCTTGCGTCCGACCCGTTTACGCGAATTTGACTGCGGGTTGCTGGCGCGACAGGCAAAAAACTTTAGCGGTGCCGAAATTGAGCAGGTCATCATTGATGCCATGCATCAGGCATTTGGTCGAGGCAGCAGTGGACAGCGGCAGGACTTTACCACCGAAGACATAGTACGATCGATCGAAGAAACCGTTCCCCTCGCCGCGATCGCCCGTGACCAGATCGAGCGTCTCAAACAGTGGGCAGCCGAAGCAGGCGCGCGCACTGCCTCACAGGACGTGCAACTCGTCGAAGAATTAAAGCGACTCACGATTCGACGAGGCATTGAACCGATCAAGGGAGCCGGGGAGGCAGGGGGCGCTGAGGGAGCCGGGGAAGAGATTTGAGTTTTGATTGGTAAGAGCACATTGATTGAGTCCCTCTTGCCCTCCTCGTTCCCTTTGCTTCTTCTAATTCCAGTTTCGCTTGCCTCCTCTGCTCCCCTTGCTTCCCCTGCCTCCCTCACCCCTTACCCTTCTGCCCCATGTCCCACTTCACAGCCATCAAAACTCAAATTAAAGATGCCGAGGCGCTAGTAAAAGCGCTAGCGGATGTGGGTTTCAAGCAAGTAGAAGTGCATGAAACGGCTCAGCCTCTCTATGGCTTTCAGGGCGATCTGCGATCGCAGACCGCAGAAATTATTATCCGGCGCAAGTATGTGGGCGGTGCCAGCAACGATATTGGTTTCCAACGCCAACAGGATGGAACGTTTGAGGCGATTATTTCAGAGTACGATCGCCGCAAATACGCTCAACCGTGGCTCAATCAGGTAATGCAGCGCTATGGCTATCACGCGCTCATGGCAACAGCACCCGCACAAGGTTTTACGGTAGAAGAAGAAGAGGTGCTCGCAGATGGCACCATTCGAGTCGTGGTTGGCAGATGGATATAGCATAGATCCGACTCGGCTTCACAACGCTTCCATACCTGATTGACTAACAAATCTTTTACCTGTGGCGGTTGAAACCGCTGCTATATAAGCAAAGTCAACCTTCGCTGACTACTGACGCTATCATCGAACCCGCGAAGGCGGGTTTTGTCTCTGTAGACGTGGCTTCTAGCCGCCAGCATTCAGAGTTTTGTCAGTCAAGCAGGCTTCCACACTTAAGCTGCCTTGGCATTTTCTTGGTTCAACAGCGGAAACCCCATTGCTTCCCGCTGCTTCAAATAAAGCTGTGCCACCTGCCGCGCCAAGTCCCGAATCCTACCGATGTAGCGCGTCCGTTCTGTCACCGAAATTACACCCCGCGCATCCAGCAAATTAAACGTGTGCGAACACTTCAACACATAGTCAAACGCAGGCAAAACCAACTCTGTTTCCATCAGGCGCTTTGCTTCCTGCTCATAGAGCTTGAAGCACGTAAACAGCAACTCCGGGTCTGAAGCTTCAAAGTTGTACGTAGACCCTTCAATCTCTCCCTGCAAATGCACATCGCCATAGGTCAGTGCGTCGTTCCACTGAATGTCAAAAATCGAATTCACGCCCTGGAGATACATGGTTAGCCGCTCCAGCCCGTACGTAATCTCGATCGACACCGGGCGACAATCAAGACCTCCACACTGCTGAAAATATGTAAACTGCGTCACTTCCATGCCATCCAGCCATACTTCCCAGCCCACACCCCAAGCGCCAACCGCTGCATCCTCCCAGTTATCTTCTACAAAGCGGATATCATGATCCTCTGGTTGGATGCCCAGCGCTCTCAAAGAGTTCAAGTAAGTCTCTTGAATATCATTCGGTGATGGCTTAATTAACACCTGATACTGATAATAGTGCTGCACCCGATTCGGGTTCTCCCCGTACCGACCATCTCCTGGTCTCCGACAGGGTTCCACATAGGCAACAGACCATGGCTCAGGTCCGATCGCCCGTAAAAATGTATGCGGGCTTTTTGTTCCTGCTCCCTTCTCAGTATCGTACGGTTGAACGATCAAACAACCACGATCGCTCCAAAACTGATGTAGAGCCGCAATGACAGACTGGAAGTTCACAGATTTCCTCGAATATGTACTGTCGCTTCAACACCAGTTCATTATTGCTTAAATCAGAGTACGCGGTAGGAAAAGTGGTAAAGATGAAGCAATTTCTGGATCAGCGATCGCATTGACTGAAATGGCGATCGCACATTTCGGATCGGCGATCGCAGTTGTTAAGTGAGCGATCGCAATTGTCAGATTAGAGACTTCAATTATCGGACTGGTGCTTTCATTGATCGAATGGGTCATTGCAATTCCTGGATCGATGATCGCATTGATTGAATTGGCGATCGCATTTTCCGGATCGATGACCTCACTTATCGAATGAGCGATCGCTAATCCAGGATCAGTGAATTCATTGATCGAACGGGCAAGCGTAAACGATACCAGGTTAAACAGACCTCGTGACAGATCTTGCCCCGAACCGATCCCCCTCAGTCGTCCTTATTAAAGGGGATGCCGGAGGCAGGGGGATCGCATGTGTTGCATTCACCAATCAAATTGGTATTAGCCCACGATGCTTTTTGGGGCTTCTGGGATTGGGTTCAACCTTCACGTGCCGTTCTAGCCCTCTAGCAAAGAGAAAAATTGATCCGACAAAGATGAGAACGGCTCCAACGGCAATGCCCAAAGCAGATTGAGCAGAATCGCCGAACATCTTAAACAGGATTTGAGTAACAGCGTTGCCTACAACGGCGAGAAAAACGGAGCCAAAGAGAAAGGGCAGCAGGGTTTCAGGGTTGAAGAAAATCTGAGCGATTTTAGACTGGTTAAGGCGCATGGGGTGATTGGGAAATGGGGTGTATCGGAGATGCTGCCCAAAAAGATATTTCTACAACCACGGTTCAGTGCCCCAAGTACGCTGGAGTCCGTTAGCTTTAACGGCATCAGTGAATGCCTTAAGTTGATCTGTTCCTTCTCGCTTCCAGGGGGCGCGATCGCCATGAAACACAGTCACAATTTCTAGATACTGGTTGTCTCCGATCGGCAACATCCGATGCCAAACTGAGCTTGTGTTTTGAGGTGGATTAAACTTTTTTGGATGTTCTTTGTGCGGATTTCTACCGCCGATCGCGGGTGTTGTCTTAAAAATTTCATCGTGAAAAAGCTGCACCACTTTGGACTGCTTGACTGGTTCACTGCTGCTGTAAACCGCTACACATTTGGGATTCCAAGCCTCTCGCCACTGGTTGAGAGGAATCGTTTTAGACGAGCTCTGGTAGATTTCACACTGACAACAGAGCAAAAAGTCTTTTAACTGTGCTGTGGTGCTGATGTTGATCCAACCGGAGTCGAGACACTCCCAATGACAGCCGATCTCAAACTTATTCTGACTATATGTTGGATAAAACTTTTCGTGTGATACCCTACGCCAAGCTTTACCAAAGCCGCCCATGATGTAAGCAAAGCGCAGAACTTGTTGAACAAAATAGCGGTCAGTTTCCGATACTTGAATGTGTAGTGTCCCTTGAGTTGAATAAGTTGGATTTCGACCTTGAGTGTTGTAAGTCGGTTTTCTACCAGACTCCCAAAAAATCTGCACAGTTCCTGGAGCATTCGTACTTCCAAAAAGATCGTCAACAGTGCTTCTGACACTATTCTCATTCCCACAGCACCCTGCTAGCAACCGCATAATATGACCTCTTAGAGTCGCTTTGAAGAGATTAGGTCGAAACTCTGGCTCTTTGTTGAGCAAAACGGAACTGACTCCAGATCCCTTGAAGCGTACATGAATAGCGTTTTGATAGGACAACTCTTGCTGTTGAGCATAGCTTGGTTTTAATGCCGCCTCTGAACTCAAACCATACCCTGTACTGGTCTTACCGCCTAAGCCTCGTCTAAGTGCTTGACGTAACAACGTGTCTACTTCTTGCCAGTTAATTTGAGAGCGACTGCTAAACTCAAACAAGAATGTTGGCTCGTAGAAGCTAATCAGCGCGATCGCAGTAGTAGTTTCTTTACTTGTGTCTTTTGTTACAACCTGTCGCTCTTGCTGAGGATGTACCAAATCAACTATGCAGTAACGGGTTGCAGACACCCTTTGCCCATCCTGTAATACAGGAACTTTTTTCTTCCCTGTCCAATCTCCGATCGGGTAAGCTCCGTGAAAGCGTAATTTCCCAGGTTGGTCTCCATTCCCGCAATACCAAATTTTTTGCTCCTCGTTGCAGGCTCGACGAAACAGACCTTTCACGCTACTACCTGGGATACAGGGTATGCCATTCTTCCCTAACACAGGTCGTGGTATGCTATCGCGCCCACAGTTACTAAACACACGTCCTGAGAACTTAATCTTCATGCGATAAGTCAAACTATCTTGCCCCAGCGTGGATTCTGGTAACTGATAAGGCTGCTGATCGTCCTTAGGATCAGTCCATTCTTGTACCCAGGTATCTAAATCCTCTAATTCTGCAACATACTGCAAGCTACAGCGCTTATCGACCTGTGCCTGATACATTTTCGGGATCTTAGGGAATTGCTGACTGTTATTCATACTGTTTTACAAAGGTTAGCTGTCACAGAACCAAGCTGGGCTACGAAGACTATTTGTAACGCTGGGTCCACCAAACGAGAGAATTGCAAAATTGAGTCAGCACAGCTAGAGCAACTTGTTGATCATCGCGGTTCAATTTCCACAATTCATCCGCCATTGCATTAACGTTTTGATGCTTTGGCAAGTGAATCTCAGTCTCACTGAGGATATCGACCAACCCGTCCCAGGTTGCTTTCCAGTAAGCTGACTTTTCTGGTTCTTTCTCTTCGAGACGTAAGTGTTCACCCCAAAACCGCTCTAGTCCATAAGCAACGGCTTCTCGCATCTTGTAGGATTCTTTGATTGATTGTTCACCTTGATCTTTAACCAGTCTCCGTGCACGTAGATCTAATTCATAGGATTGCCAGGTCATTCGTCTGTTGCTCCGACGCTAAAGTATTTTCCTGCCAAGGTCACATTGCACCGACCAAAGCCGATCGATTCCAAGCCACCGAAATACAGTTCTTTTCCTAGACTTTTCTGTACAGCTTGCTGCTGTCCATCTGTGATCGCCTGCCACTCAGTAAACTCTAGGGCGGTGAGCCAGTCTTCATGCTTCGCCTGCTTTTCTTTCACAGCAATTGGAAACACTAAAATGCTGCCTTCGGGCAGAGCTTCGACATTAAAAAATGCTTTGTCATCCACTTTTTTCTCGTCATCAGCCAGTTTTACCCGCGTTTGGCGGTAGAGAGACATTTCATGGATGATGCCAATGTCTTTATCGTCTACGACAACCAGGTTGTCGGGTGGAGCACTGAGTCCTTTAGGCACCCAATTCTCTGCCAAGTCCGTGACAGCTTTTAAGTTTTTCAGAAAACCTAAGTTGAAAAAGAGGACTCTGCGCGGTTTCTGCAACTGAACGTTGTAGGGATTAGGAATTCTAATTTCTGGGGGTATTTGGGCAATCTGCCGATAGCGCCGCAGTAGTCGAGGGCAGGTAATCCAGACGACTGGCTGACCAGGGCAAAAGACTGGGAGCCAGACCAACGAAGCATATTCAAATTTAATCAAGGCTTCCGTGGTGCTGTCTGTTTTTCCTGAAATGGCTTCATGCCCGTAACAGTCATTCGATAGTGCGCTGTCAACAACCCGCATATCGGCTCGAAAGCGTCCTCGAATGGAGCTACCGGGGATAATGCCAGTCTGGGTGAACTGATCGCGAAAGATGAGATTCAGGTTGCCTGTCTCCTCACCAGCGCTGGCTCCCACATGCAGTGGAGCTAGAGTTTCAATAATGCCGTAGGCTTTGTGATACATGATTCTTTGAGACTTTGTAGTTCGTAGAAGATGGGAGAGTTACTGGGCGATCGCCTCTTTTTCAGAAGGGTCAGCACTAGAGAAAGCAACTGCATTCGGTAAGGGCAGTGCTAACCCACAGCCCCAGCGTTTGAGAGACACCCCTTCTCGTGGAAACCAGTTTGGGTCCCAGTCTTGCCAGGGCTGTTGCAAAGGCTGTTTGAGCACGTATACACTTCCAGCAGGCACGGCATAGCGTCCGCGAGACAGAAGTTTGGGCTGATTGGTCTGATGAATCTTATTTCCCTGCTCATCCTTGCGATCGCCCAGACGATAGCGGAATGGAATTGGGCGCTCGGTTAGCAAGGCTTCTGTTGACCAATCTGTAATCTTGTGAGCCTCATCGTAAGCCTGGTCATCAACGGCTGTCTGATGTCGTTGAACATCCCCTTTACAAAGGTATTTTGGTTCCCGATAGGAGAGACGGTTAGAACCCCAAATAGCAGGCGTGATCAAGGCGAACTGTCTACCAACAGGTTTTTTCAGCAAATTTTTGACAGAAGTCGAGATTGCTTCACACCGAATATCAACCATGTGTCCTTCACCACCAAAACGATACCAGGAGTCTTTAGAGTCTTTAGGCAATTCATGACTGGCAAGATAGACCAGACAAGCATCGGGATGAAGCTGAATGGCATTTTCTAGAAACAAACTGCCGCGATCGTTGTCCACATCAACTCGACGCTCATCTTCTTGCAAGCGGGGATGCAAATGGGGCAAGGGTTTCCAGGGAGCTTTTTCAAGCTTTAGTCGATGTAGAGATGCTTGATTACCAGACATCAATCGTTTCCAATGTCGAATTGCAATCCAGGTTCCTGCCTCAAACTTATCGGTAGGTGATTCCCTATTTTCATCAAGCCAGCAAAGTTCTCCAGTTTTTGGGTGAGGTTGCCAGGTCAGCTTATAGAGAATTCTGCTGTCCTTAACCAGGTAGTTACGCGGTGTAGGAATATAGAAGTTGTTTGGATGCCTGCTCCAAGCCCAGAAGGGACCCGCGATGTAAAAATCATCCCGTTTCATCCAGGTTTCGCCATAGGCTGCGGCAAACAGCCCAGACAGAGTGGCGGCGCTGGGAGGAAAACTGGTGCCCGATCGCCCCACCAGATTCTCTGGCGATAGAAACTTTCCAGCGCTGCCGTAGAGCAAGCCCAGCGGCTCGATCGCAATCAGGAATTTGAACATAGGTGAAACCCTACTTTTGCCAAATTAATAATCCAGTCGTTGAGGGCATGGATGACTTTGGGTTCATCGAGTTCCGTGGTGTTGTCTTTGAGGTAAGGTTGGCGATTGCCCAGGATGCCAGTCAGCGTTCGGTTGCCGTGACTATCAAACCGATCGTCTCCTTCGTAGAGGTTCCACCAGCCGTCTTGATTGAAGTCCAATGTTGCCGCATTCATCAGATGGTAAAACTGTTCTTGGTCGTCGTCCTTCCAGTAACCATTGTCGGGATTATTTTTGGGCTTGAAGTAGACGCGCAATAGACCGATCGCCACCTCTGCCTGATTGCCCTCAAAAGCGTGACGGGCATCGAGCACGGCAACATCGTTATAAACGTGTGTCCAATTCTGCTCTCTACCACGATCGCGGTAGTCTTGCAAAACGGGCAGAAACCGCCACGGACAAACCCACTCTAAATGCGTACCGCTGTTGAATAAAATTCGTAGGGCAAGCCGATCGCGACCCCTGCTTTTAGCAGACTGCTCTGCTTCTCGGCAATGTTGCAGCACTTCCCGTTGGGGTACGTTGGGTGCTGCCCAGACAAAGCCAACGCTGACATTGATCGGTTCACCATGCGAGTTCCAGGTGTCAGACTTAAAGCGGTAAAAAAACTGTTCCAGGCAGTCCTTTGGTGTCAGCGGTTCATCTGGTGGATTGCGGAAGAGTACACCCAGGAAATCATCGCCGCCAGCGTAGACGATGCGACCATCGCGATCGAGTGTTCTTCGAGTTTTGCTTGGTTTGGGCAAGGCGTTTTTCAGTTTCTTCCCCCATTTCCGCATGTTCTGACTAAAGCGATTCAAGCCCTCTGCATCCAGCGTTTGCAGGTAGGTACCTGCCTGATCGCCATCTCCTTGAAACCAGCCTGTCCAGCGTTTTGCTTCCTGACGATCAACCTCTTCAGGCTCCATACCTTCTGGCAAATCATCATCTTGCCAGCGATTGAGTGCTCGGAATGATCCAGGTGGTTCAATCGCAGGCAGGCGATCGGTAATCTCAGCAACAGTGACTAGCCGCTTCACCAGTTCGGGAATGCTGAGTTGCTCCCGTGGGGTAATCATGGCTTCCTGCACCCGCTCACTCAAGCAGTGGTAAAACGCTTGAATCTCAGTCTCCTCTGCCCGATGATTGCGGTGCTTGGGATTTACTTTACGACTCATGCCGGGGTAGGCGATCGTATCTGCACCCGACAAGGATGAACTTTCACCCGTCCAGTTGATGCCAATCCAGGCACGCGATCGTTTGACTTCGTTTAAATGCTGTCGTGCCTCAGCGATCGTCGTGCCAGTTGCCCAAAAGAACTCCCAGGCATGGCGCGTCCACAGCGACCAGTCGCGTCGCCAGCAATAGTCAAACTGCTTGCCATCCGAAGTTTTCACCTCCTGTTCAATCCAGCCCTGACAGGTTTGCATGATCACTTTCCAGGCATCATTAAACGCATCTTTAGCCGCTTGTTCGGGAAATTCTCCCGCGATCACGAGTTGGTTGGGAGTGCCCTGAGTCTGGCTGATCAAAGCTGGAGAGATGACTGGGTAGCCTAAGATGGCAGGCTTAATCGGTTCGTTAGTAGGGTTAAGATGCTTTCTGGCAGCTTGACAAACAGCATTTGCCAGGTAGGAAAGAATAAAGGAACTGCCGTACAAATCGCGGAGCTTACGAGACTTTTCGATAAAGCCCTGAACGGGGGCAAAAGTGATAGCGGTAATGATTTCAGTCATAACGAACATCAAGTCGGAAGTTGGAACTTGGATGGTAATGCCACTACCTGGATGAGCCAAGCCCAAATGGGTTGTTCGCCGTTATAACACTGAATCTGAGGAAGCCTTTGACTTTACTCTATTCAAATTTAGATTTCCGTTCGATCGCGTAAGGTATGAGCGACATAGGCTGCATCGACAACCGTCCCAATCAGCCGGAGCGTAAAGTTAGCCGGGGTGGAGTAACGGGTTTTCTGCCCCAATTCGTTGACCTCTGGATAATGACCGATCACATAAATAACGAGGACAGAGCGATCGAAAAGCCGATCTTTGATCTGGGTCAGGGTCTTTTTGATGTCTTCGGGGGAAGAATTGCAGTTGACCAGATCCAAAACGGTGACATCGGTTTGAGGGCGGTAGTTGTTTAACCCAAAGCGAGGACGAATGAGAAAACCGCGATCGCGCAGAAGAGTAAATTCTAATGGCAGTTGAATTTCTTGAGCCGTTGGCAGGAGGTAGTCAACTTCTACCAGACTCACAATATCTTCTCGGGTTAACACGCGCTCCAAATTATCCACCCGTCGCTTCAATGTTCTGGAAATCGACCGTTCAACTTCCTGTCGCACCTGGGTTTCGATTGTTTCTTTGGCTTCTTTAAGCGTTTTGCCGTAGAGGAAAAAGGCGATCGCTCCCAAAATGCCAAGCACAGTGGTGAGAAACACCAGCACCAGATTAACGGTTGTGGTAAACGACTGAAAACTGCCAGCCAACCGGGAGTTCGCATCCTTGAAAAACTCTAATTGTGCTTGCAGTAACGTTACATCAAGGGCGGGACTGGGTTTGACTGTGGGAGAAGGAGTTTGGGCAATCAGGAAGGGCAGTATTTGTCGCCAAAAGAATAGATGAAAGTAAGTCATGGTTGATGGACTTAGTTCGGAAGACAGGTTCATTTCATTCTGCACTGGAAGAATGAAGATCGTGCAACAGGCGCTACTGCAAGTCCTGCATCCACTGTTGGAACCCAAGTTTGAGGTGTGTAGTTTTGCCTATCGTCCCGGTCGATCGCATCTGATGGCAGTGCGGCAAGTTGGGTTATGGCGCGATCGCGGCTATGACTGGGTACTCGATGCTGACATTGTGCAGTACTGAGTTTGTCGCTGGCGGAGGGTCTCAATCCCTATTTGGGCAATCTGCATGGAGCAGAACGACCCAAAGCGTATCTGGCGTTTGATTTGATGGAGGAGTTTCGATCGCCCATTGTAGACACCCTGGTGATGAAGCTGGTGAACCAGAAGATGCTCCGCCCAACCGATTTCACTTGGCCCACAGAAACGGGGGGAGTGTATCTGGCTGAACCTGCCAGACGCTTGTTTTTGAAGCAATTTGAAGAGCGCATCTCACTGAAACTCGCCCATCCCGATGTGAAGGAGCAGGTGTCGTATCGTCGCGCAATTCAGCTCCAGATTCAGCGCTATACCAAAGCGGTGTTGGGTAATGTCCCCTATGAAACGTTTGAGCGGGTGATTTAAGGGGATGGGGAGAGAGGGGGATGGGGTGTAAGGAGCTAGGGAGGTGGGGAGTACCGGAGATAAGGGGGTTAAGAGAGACGGGGTGTAAGTTATTTTTTGGGGGAGAGGCACCATTTGTTGGAGTTGTTGATCAGGTTGACAAGTTTGCCGAGAATTTGATCATAGCGGCGGAAAAGTTCTTGTCCAGTTTCTGGAGTCAAATAGCCACATTTGACGGCGAATTCCAGCCAAACTTGGGTTTCAGTGGCTTCTGCCTCAGAGTCGCTCAGTTTTGCTATAAAGGCTGCCTCATAGCGACGTTTACGCCATGCCTCACCCAGATTGGCACAAACTGAACGGGAAGAGCGCCTCATCTGATCGCTAAGCGAATACCGTTCCTCAACCGGAAATTTTTTCGATAGCTCAAAAATTCTCATCGCCGCCTCAAACGCAAGCTCGTAGACCTCCAAATCCCGATGACTCCTAACAAAACCTCTCTCCATCCGCCTCTCCACTGATCTCTCAATCTCTTTCTCCTCAATAGAATACCCATCCCACCTCCCCATCTCCCCATCTCCCCATCTCCCTACTCCCCATTCCCCACTCCCCACTCCCCACTCCCATGCTGGTACTCATCGTCTACGATATTCCTGATGACAAACGACGACTAAAGTTAGCAAATTTTCTGGAAGGCTATGGTCGGCGAGTGCAATATTCTGTCTTCGAGTGTTTTATTAGCCTGGAGGAGATGCGTAAACTGCATCAAACGGTGAAAAAACGGGTGAAGCCAGCAGAAGATAATGTTCGCTTTTACTGGCTTTCTCAAGAGGCTGTTTCGAGAGTGTTAACGATCGGTAGTTCGCTTCCAGAACCACCGCCGAATGCCTACATCATTTAAATGGAAATATTATTGGTGTTCTGTGTTTTCTCTTTTTCCCTAACAGAAACTCAGCATTGCTCCACAGGTCGGCAGATCGCCACAACCCGCATTGATTCGTTGCCCTCTGTGGATGCCACACAGGGAGGGCGTTTCTAGCCCTAAAATCGGTGACGTGCTAACGTAAAGGCAGGCGCGAACTGTGCCAAATTACCCCTATGGAGTTTTATCGTCTGGAACTGCTTCTAGGCGCGGGCTTCAGAAGGGTGCCTTTACCGATTAACCCAAATCGGATTAGTTGGAAACACGGGACAAGTCCTTGCAAAAACTGCTGCTGGTTCGTTGCTTTACCGATTAACCCAAATCGGATTAGTTGGAAACCTTTGTGCCACTGGCTCCAGCATTGGTTGAGCCCAGATCTCTTTACCGATTAACCCAAATCGGATTAGTTGGAAACTGTTAAACCTGTACTCTTTCACTTTGGGCTTGAGGTAGGCACTTTACCGATTAACCCAAATCGGATTAGTTGGAAACGCACTGTTGACGCTGACGGTAAACGATTTTACGTAGGGATCTCCCGTCACCTTTACCGATTAACCCAAATCGGATTAGTTGGAAACACAACGTGGTTGCCGTCACTTGCTCACCGAAGCTGAATCTTTACCGATTAACCCAAATCGGATTAGTTGGAAACGTTTGAAGTAGATTGAGTTACCACAATAGATAGTGGTGTTTCCTCTTTACCGATTAACCCAAATCGGATTAGTTGGAAACCACAAAAGGTGATAATCCTTCCTTGATTATTTCGCGCCTTTACCGATTAACCCAAATCGGATTAGTTGGAAACACAACTAAAAACAAAACAACGAAACCTTGAGCTTCGACTTTACCGATTAACCCAAATCGGATTAGTTGGAAACCCTTTTCTTTCAACCACTGTTTGACGGCAGACACATCCTTTACCGATTAACCCAAATCGGATTAGTTGGAAACACGATGTCTTGAATCGTCCGATACAGCGCTTCGGAGAGCTTCTTTACCGATTAACCCAAATCGGATTAGTTGGAAACTCCGTTCTGAGATAAAACATTGCTTAAACTGATTTTTACATTCTTTACCGATTAACCCAAATCGGATTAGTTGGAAACTTCTCTTTCAAAGAGATTATGGCAGCTTCCACTTCAGCGACTTTACCGATTAACCCAAATCGGATTAGTTGGAAACTTTTCAAGTACTGCCTCGATCGCCGCTTTCGCTTTCTGAACTTTACCGATTAACCCAAATCGGATTAGTTGGAAACGATTCAAAAAGGAAGTGCCAGAACAACGCACTAAACTGACGCCTTTACCGATTAACCCAAATCGGATTAGTTGGAAACAGCATGAAACAAATTGGGGCTTTTACCGCTGTGCCAGATCCTTTACCGATTAACCCAAATCGGATTAGTTGGAAACGTCCGACAGCAGTTACGAAAAAATTAATCCTCGCTTGCCTTTACCGATTAACCCAAATCGGATTAGTTGGAAACCTCCGCTGATGTCGCCTTGGGCGTAGGCTGTGAGTGCTTCCTTTACCGATTAACCCAAATCGGATTAGTTGGAAACCTTTTCCTGAGGCAATGTGAGTGTAGCTTTGACGTAAACCTTTACCGATTAACCCAAATCGGATTAGTTGGAAACCCGTATCCGTTTTGCACTTGTTTCGTCAGCGGCTGTTGCTTTACCGATTAACCCAAATCGGATTAGTTGGAAACCTGCTGTAACGGTCTTCCGTGGCAAGCGCGATCGCTTCTCTTTACCGATTAACCCAAATCGGATTAGTTGGAAACTTTCGCAAATCCGAATCACGGATCAATTTTTCTTCACTTTACCGATTAACCCAAATCGGATTAGTTGGAAACCAGGAGCTAAGAAAGAAGAGGGAAGACAGAAGACAGAAGGAAGAATTGCACTCTGAATTTCTTCTCTTTTCCTTCTTCTCTTTTACCTCCCTGGCGGTTACCACAACCCTCTCACTGCATTGGGCGGGGCAAGATTGGGAAAAGGCTGACCTGGATAGAGCGTTTGGTCGCTTTGTTTAATGTTTGGCATTCCAGGCAGTTGCTCGGCGTAGCCTTCAAACAATTCCCCGTCAGCAACCTGTTGTACTTTTCACGGGTGATGGTTTGAGTGGGTTCTAGAGTGCCATCGGCGCGAACCAGAACACGATCCGCCCGCCCTCAACGCTAATGCCGTGTTTGGCTGCTGCCACTGCTGGGTTGGGATAGACGGCGTATGTATGCCGGAGTAACAACAATTCAACGTCCAGAGCACTGCCCCCTGCTCTTTGGTATTCGAGCAATCAGAGCTGAACGTTTTAATCACCTTATGCGCTCAATCTTGCACCAGAAAACAAACCTTCCTTTCTTTCCTTAAAAAAGGAAAACTCCGAAAAATCACGGGTTTCATACAAATAATCTCGAAGCTACCGTAGAGATTCAACGTTTTCAACCCAACCTTCTAAATAAGGGGTATCTATACATGACTCTGAGAACTCGTGGCTCCGCTGCCCTCGACAAAGCTCAACGCCGTCTTGCAAACCTCAAATCCATTGATGAGACGCTCGATCTGGGACACGGACTGACCATCGCCGCTTACTCCGAACTGATCAATACCACTCGCGCTGCTATGGATGCCCATAACACTCTGGTTTCCAGGATTGATGAGTCCCGCCGGAACCTGACTGCGATCGAAAACACCCTCTCCGAAATGTCCGGCAATATGCTCAGCGGCATCGCAATTCGCTACGGCAAAACCAGCACTCAATACAGCAAAGCTGGCGGCTCCATTCGCAAAAACAGAAGCTCGTCAACTCAATCCGCCGCTACTTTCTCCGCTAAAACAGTTCCGATCGCTCCTTCAGCAGAAACAAATGGAGCTGCCAACGGCAGAGGTAGCCAAGCGGTGCCGAGCTGAACGGGTCGGCGATGTCAGAGTGATTGTCTGGATGGACTATTTGACTAGAGCGATCGTTTGAGGGTGGGCGATCGTTTGAGGGTGGGCGATCGTTTGAGGGTGGGCGATCGTTTGAGGGTGGGCGATCGTTTGAAGGGGCGATCGTTTGTAGGGTGGGCGATCGTTTGAGGGTGGGCGATCGGCACTGACCGTAGCTGATTCGATAGGTAAAATCCAACCCAGGAGACACTTCCAGCCATTCTTCCAAAAAAAGCGAACAACCCCCTTGACACCTTCCCATGCTTCCCGTTATATTGGCTAAGCGGTCGAGGGAGCAGGGAAGCGCAAGCGGAACGAACCTTTGGCGGTCCGAACCTAGAGAATCGAATAGTTTGAAAGCCAGAATAGCACT